>X430_Giraffe__coassemble_290_pt1 | contig 11771 bp, 7 predicted proteins | sample X430_Giraffe__metabat2_high_PE_008 | metagenome-assembled genome bin X430_Giraffe
CCCTTGGGGGAGGAAAAGGAACCTACCCCTATCCCCTCCCGAAGGGAAGGGAACTGAAAGCCTCTCCCCTTGGGGGAGGAATGAAGAAGGAGATAGAAGGAGATAGAAGGAGATAGAGGGAGATAAAGGACATTTGCGTGACAAGCAAACTGTTCTCCCTCTTGAAAAGGGGGAGATAGAGGGGGATGGGAATCCTTTAAATCCCAAAATCCTTAGAAAGTAATAGTTGCATGCCAAGCATACGTCTACACTCCTAAGCGAAGCGCCACTCCTACACTCCTACACTCCTGATATTAGATTAAGGATTAGGGATTAAAGATTAAGGTTTGCTTGCTTAGCTCCCTCTCTTTTTTATCCTGAGCTAGTCGAAGGAAAGGAGAGGGCGGGGGGAGAGGCCGCCTATCAAATCCTCATCAAAACCCCAATCGCTTCCTCAACAGTCTTCACGTCTGACACTACGATGGAGCGTTTGCCCTTTTGCTCTCTCAGGTTGCAACGTCGCGGATTGCGCGTTATGAAGTTAAGCAGTTTGTCGAAAGCCAAACTCTGATAATACGGACTGTTGGGGTTGCTCACCAGAAACAGCGCCATGCGTCCCTGCTTCAGAATAATCTTTTCACATCCAAGACTCTTGCCCAGTTGCCTCAGCGGAACAACGCGCATCAGTTCTTCTGCCACTGGCGGAATCTTGCCGAAGCGGTCGCGCATGCGTGTCCTGTAGCGCTCCACCTCGTCGTTGCTCTTCAGTCCGTCCAGTTCTCTATACAGCAACATTCTCTCGCTGTCGCTTGGCACATAGGTTGGCGGGAAGTACATCTCTATATCACTGTCGATGGTACATTCGGTGACATAGTAAGAACCTCCCCCCTGCCCCTCCGAAGGAGAGGTGATTAGTTTCTGCTTATGCACAGCTGATTCCTCTCCTTTGGAGAGGTTAGGTGAGGTTTGCTCATTCCTCAACTCCACCACAGCCTCGTTGAGAATCTTGAGATAGGTTTCATAACCAAGGTCGGCAATGAATCCGCTCTGCTCAGAGCCGAGCAGGTTGCCCGCCCCACGGATGTCAAGGTCTTGCATGGCTATGTTTATTCCGCTGCCCAGGTCAGAGAAGTTCTCCAGTGCCTCAAGTCTGCGGCGCGACTCAGGGTTAAGTGCCGCCAAAGGCGGAGCCAGCAGATAGCAGAACGCCTTGCGGTTGCCGCGCCCCACTCGTCCGCGCATCTGGTGCAGGTCGCTAAGTCCGAAGTTGTGCGCCCCGTTTATTATTATTGTGTTGGCGTTTGGAATGTCGATACCATTCTCCACGATGGTTGTCGAGAGCAGCACGTCGTAGTCGTGATTGGCAAAATCCATTATTATCTGTTCCAGCTGCTCAGGCTTCATCTGCCCGTGACCTATTGCCACGCGTGCGTCAGGTATGTACTTGTTTATTATCTCGGCAATGCGTGTAAGGTCTTTTATTCTGTTGTTCACGAAATACACCTGTCCGTTTCGGCTCATCTCAAAGTTTATGGCATCCACAATTATTTCGGATGTAAACGTGTGTATCTCTGTCTGTATAGGATACCTGTTGGGAGGTGGCGTTTGTATAATGCTCAGGTCGCGTGCTCCCACCAGTGAGAACTGGAGTGTGCGTGGTATAGGCGTTGCCGACATGGTTAGCGTGTCTACATTGTTTTTCATCTGGCGCAGTTTCTCCTTTGTTGAAACGCCAAACTTCTGTTCCTCATCTATTATCAGCAAGCCCAGGTCTTTAAATTTCACCGACTTGCCAATGAGTTTGTGTGTGCCAATGAGAATGTCTATCTTTCCCTCCTCCAAGTCTTTCAGCACCTCCTTAGTTTGCTTTGCGCCACGTGCCCTTGACAGGTAGTCGACCCTCACTGGCAAATCCTTTAGTCTGCCTTTGAATGTCTGGTAGTGCTGGTAAGCCAATACCGTGGTGGGCACGAGCACCGCCACCTGCTTTGAGTCGCATGCAGCCTTGAATGCCGCACGCACCGCCACCTCTGTCTTGCCAAATCCCACATCGCCGCACACCAGTCGGTCCATTGGGCGGTCGCTCTCCATATCGGCCTTCACATCGTTGGTGGCCTTAAGCTGGTCGGGTGTGTCCTCGTATAAGAAGCTTGCCTCCAGCTCATGCTGCATAAACGAGTCGGCACTGAAGGCAAAGCCTCGCTCCTTGCGCCGTGCGGCATATAATAGTATAAGGTCGCGAGCGATATCCTTTATCTTCTTCTTGGTGCGCTCCTTCAGGTTTTCCCACTGTCCTGTGCCCAACTGGCTCAGACGTGGCGGCTGGCCATTGTCCTGAGCTTTGTATTTCGACACCTTGTGAAGCGAGTGTATAGACACATACACGGAGTCGCCCTTCTGGTAGGTTATCTTTATCACCTCAACAAAACCGTTGCCCTGTGGCATTCTCAGCAGTCCGCCAAACTGTCCTATGCCATGGTCTATGTGTACCACATAGTCGCCCACCTCAAACTGACTTATCTCCTTCAGTGTGAGTGCCACCTTGCCGCTGCGCGCCTTGTCGCTCTTGAGGTTGTATTTATGGAAACGGTCGAATATCTGGTGGTCAGTAAAGAAGCACACCTTCATGTCGTTGTCGGCAAATCCCTCGTGCAAGGTTTTCTCGACGGGGGTGAAGGTTATGGCGGCCCCCACCTCCGCCTCCCCCTTAGGGGAGGAACTTCTGAGGCCTCCCCCTAGGGGGAGGTTGGAGGGGGCTTTCGCTCCAAATATCTCCTTCAGTCTCTCGTTCTGCTTTTTGCTGTCGGCAAGGATATACAACTTGTAGCCTTTCTGCATATAGCTTTCGAGCGAATCTTGTATAAGGTCGAAATTCTTATGGAAGAGCGGTTGGGGAGTAATGTTAAACTTCAGTGTGGCATCGGGCAGTCCCATTGGGCGGTGGCCTATCTCTATGCGGCGGAAGTTAACTATGTCGCGCATAAACCGCTCACCGTTTATCAGTTTTATCTCCTTGCGCATCTCGCTCAGTATGCGCTGCTGCTCCATCTCTGTGGCGCCTTCTGTGCGCTCTATGATGGCTTGCGCCGAGAATCCCTCCTCGTATATTTGGTTTATGCGGTCGTGCACAAAGGCTAGGTCTTTGGTCACCACAATGGTCTTGTCTGACAGGAACGACAGCAGCGGCACGTAATTATCATTGCCGCCTGTAAGCTCTGGCACAATGCTTATCTGCTCGCACTTATCGCGCGACAACTGATTCTCCACCTCAAACGTGCGTATGGAGTCGATATCATCGCCGAAGAAGTCGATGCGGTAAGGGTATTCGCAACTGTATGAGAACACGTCGAGGATGCTGCCGCGCAGGGCAAACTGTCCAGGTTCGTAAACATAATCGACCTCCTTGAAGCCCAGAGAGCGCAACTGACTGAGCAGTTCGCCTGTGTCTACCGTCTGGTCTTTGCTTAGACTGATGGTCTTGTCGTCAAGATTTTTCCTCGACACCACCAACTCTGCTATAGCCTCTGGATGACTTACGATGTAGAGGGGTTGGGAGGTCTTGAGGTTGAGAGGTTGTGAGGTTGTAAGGTTGTTAGTTTCGAAGCTATTGTCTACACTCCTACACTCCTTCACTCCTACACTCCTGACACTATTGTCTGAACTCCTGAACTCCTGACGTGTTGTTGAGCGTAGGCGAAAAACTCCTGAACTCCTGAAAATCTCTCCCCTCCTCGAAATTGCCGAGAGAGTCTCTGTGCGTAATATCTCGCTTGCCGCGTCGCGCTGACCATATTTTATAGCGCGCCTGTATGATGAGGGGAAGAACAACACTTGGTTACTGCCCATCACCTGTGTCAGGTCGTGATACAGATATCCCGCTTCGTCGGCGTCTTGCATTATAAACAACATGGTGTGGCCCTGCTTGGTGGCTAAGGCTGAGAATACCATTGGAGCGGCAGAAGCCAACAATCCCTCAAGGAAAACGGTCTTGCCGCCATCCTCGCCGAGTGTCTTTGCCAGAGCAGATACCTGTGGCAGATAAGCATATAATTGCTGTAGTTCTTGTAGTTGCATTATGCAAAATTAGTCAATAGTTTTTAAATTGCCAAAACAGTTGTGAATACATACCGTTTTTTTTAAATATTTCTTTTGAGTATCAAACAAATTGTTTTACCTTTGCATTGAGAGAGAAGACCTCATTACCTCAAAACCTCATAACTTATAAACTAAAAAACATATGCACAACAGCGACAGCATCGTAATTATACCTACCTATAATGAGAAGGAGAACATAGAGAAGATAATCAGGGCAGTGTTTGCACTTGACAAGTGTTTTCATATACTCATAATCGACGATGGGTCGCCCGATGGCACTGCTGCTATCGTGCATGGTCTGATAGAGAATGAGTTTGCCGACAGACTGTTTATCATTGAGCGTAGCGGCAAACTTGGACTTGGCACAGCCTATATCACTGGTTTTAAGTGGGCGCTGGAGCGCGACTACGGTTATATCTTTGAGATGGATGCCGACTTCAGTCACGACCCTAACGACCTGCCACGCCTCTACTCTGCTTGTCATGATGAGGGTTACGACGTGGCCATCGGCTCAAGATATGTGAGCGGTGTGAATGTGGTTAACTGGCCCATAGGCAGAGTGCTCATGAGCTATTTCGCGTCTAAGTATGTCAAGATGGTAACTGGTTTCCAGGTTCACGACACTACCGCTGGCTTCAAGTGCTACAAGCGCCGTGTGCTTAAGACCATAGAACTCGACAAGATAAAGTTTAAGGGTTATGCTTTCCAGATTGAGATGAAGTTTACTGCCTATAAGATTGGTTTTAAGATTAAGGAGGTGCCAGTAATCTTCGTTAACCGCCGTGAGGGAACAAGCAAGATGAGCGGCGGCATCTTTGGCGAGGCCTTCTTTGGAGTAATGCGCCTGCGCTGGGACGGATGGACCCGTAAGTATCCAAAGATTGTGGAGTAAGTTTATCAGTATTATATCATTCATTTTTATTTAATCATGCTAAGATTATTTTTTCTGGTTGCATTCTATTGTGCAACATTATGTTCATTTGCCCAAGATGTCTTTATGCGCGCAAAGCAGCAATACGACAGAAACAATGGAACTGCAGCAATACCACTATTAAAACAGGCTGTAAATGAAGGTTTTGCCGATGCGGCATATCTTCTGGGCACAATCTATTATAGTGACAATATCCAGAATAACGTCAACCGCTTTGGCGTTAGCCGTAACTATGTGTTGGCAAGGCAAAATTTTGAGAAAGGCATTCAATTAGGATGTGAGAACGGAGATACCGAGCTTGGGTATATCTATTACTTTGCTTGGGGTGTTGATAAAAATTTAACCAAAGCTGTTGAATATCTGGCAAAAGGAGTGGACAAGGATAATGAAGATGCAAAATTCTTACTTGGACAACTCTATTTTTTGGGTAACGAAGTGGAGCAAAACTTCAAACTGGCCTTTGACATGCTCAAATCAACTGTTAATGAGAAATACTTGTATAGCTACGACAGGATGAATGCTACTTCTGCCAGAATATTAGGTATTTGCTATGAGAATGGTTTGGGTTGTGAGCGCAATGTGGCAAAAGCCTTATTATATTACCGCAAGAGTAATGGAGAGGCATTTTTTAGAGGCGGACTTCTTATGGATCGTCTGAAGATGGCTTCAACAAGTGACTGTTCTGAAAGCGAGGGAGAATATGGCAGTGTTTCTTATTATCTCCAGTCTGCGATAAAAGCTGGAGTTAACATACCTTTGGCTCTCTATCTTCATGCAATTAATATGGCTAATGAAATACCTGTGGAAGACAGGAAAAATCCAGGCAGAGACAACATTGCACGTGCAATGATGAAAGCAGCAAACGCAGGTCATGCCGCAGCGCAAAAAACATTGGGCGACTGGTATGCCAATGGATGGTTTGTATCTAAGAATCTTGTTAAAGCAAAAGAATTTTATGCTAAGTGCAAATATAATCCAGCTGATGCTGAACGAATAGAGAAAGACCGTCTTTACAGAAACTCCAAGGGAATATATAGGATTGGTGATGTGTTTAAGGTAGCTTTTAATTCAAGTATCTTTGCAGATTCTTTAAGTTCCTATATAGTAGTAAACATTGACAGTATGGGTACTCCTACACGCCTTATGAGTACGAAGGAGTATAGAATAAGCTCTGGCTCACAATATCAGGCACTGATAAACGAGCACAAGACAACACCATGGCAGATACCACTTAAGCATGAGGTTGAGGTGTTGTATAAACATGCCGACTCTCTTAATGCTTGGCTAAAGAACGAGACTTTTAAAATCTCTGCTGCAAATAAATATGCCTATAAGAGCAACCGATATTTCAATAGCTCCATAAATGAAACATTCTGCTATTTGGATATGAAGACAGGGGAAGTGAAAAGCAGGGGCGCTTTCAACTGTACTGGTTTCCGTTTCAGGCCTGTTGTAGATTATTATGGTGACAACGATGTTCCACAATGGCCAGAATATCTGGTAAATTATGAGGGATATGTAAATAACCCGGAACGCAAGAAACTGGATGAGGATGTTACATACAGAAATTCAAAAGGTTGTTACTTCCCAGGCGACTTGTATTTCTATGAACCTGAGCAGAAGTATTATATTGTTGCAGGAACAGACTTAATGAACAAACCTGTACGCCTGATGACGATAGAAGCAGAAAAAGTTGATACATATTATAAATACAATAACCTTTCAAATGTTCCTTCAAAGGCTGATGTAACAATGGTTTATCAGACAAGAGACAGAGTAAACAAAAACCTCCAGCAGACAAATCTACCGTCACTGCCTGTTAATGCCAAGTTGGCATTCAAGGAGAAAGGGCAAAATGCGTTGAACTACATCGACTTTTCAGGTGGAAGTTTCAGATATTCTATCCTCGGCAATTCTTCAAGTGTTCAAGGCTACAATATCCATAGGGCATATGATTTAAAGAATGGAACATTGGTTAAGTAGAGGCAATATATCCAAGACTTTAATAAGTTAATGAGTTAATGAGTTTATAAGTTAATGAGTTTATAAGTTAATGAGTTTATAAGTTAATAAATTAAAAGCCGATAGAGAACAGCCCGTCCTCTATCGGCTTTTAGTTGACAAGTTGACAAATAGACGAGTTGTTTAAACTTACAACTATTGTCCTCTATCTTCTTCTATCTTCCTCTATCTTCTTCTATCTCCCAACTTTCCCCTTCCCTTCGGGAGGGGATAGGGGTAGGTTCCCTCTTAAAACTTCAACTGACCGACATTCTTTTGGATTTCCTCGTCAGACAGTTCATAGTTCTGCAAATCACCATCAATATATCTGTCGTACGATGGCATGTCAATGAGTCCGTGACCAGACAAGCAGAACAGGATTGTCTTCTGTTCGCCACTTTCCTTGCATTTGTTGGCCTCACGTATGGCAGCAGCAATGGCATGACAACTCTCTGGCGCGGGGATAATTCCCTCGGTACGGGCAAAGAGCATACCCGCATCAAACGATTCAAGCTGAGGTATGTCTACACCTCTCATCATCTTATCCTTGAGCAACTGACTGGCAATGGTGCCTGCACCATGATAGCGCAATCCGCCTGCGTGGATATTTGCTGGCTTGAAGTTATGACCCAATGTAAACATTGGCAACAGCGGTGTATAACCAGCCTCGTCGCCGAAATCATAGCGGAACACACCGCGAGTAAGCTTAGGACAGCTTGCTGGTTCGGCTGCGATAAACTCAGTCTGTTTGCCATCGAGGATATTATGACGCATGAATGGGAATGCCAGTCCGCCAAAGTTAGAACCACCGCCAAAGCATGCTATCACCACGTCTGGATACTCGCCAGCCATCTCCATCTGCTTCTCTGCCTCAAGACCGATGATGGTCTGATGAAGAGTAACATGACTGAGCACTGAACCGAGCGTGTATTTGCAATTTGGAGTCATCGTTGCCAGCTCAACAGCCTCTGAGATAGCTGTGCCAAGCGAACCAGGATGGTTGGGCTGAGCAGTAAGAATATCTTTACCCGCACGTGTTGACATTGACGGAGAACCTGTTACGGCAGCACCAAATGTGCGCATGATAGAACTGCGGTAAGGCTTTTGCTGCATGGTTATCTTAACCTGATATACGGCAGCCTCAAGACCAAACACCTTGGCGGCGTAAGACAATGCTGCTCCCCACTGACCTGCGCCGGTCTCGGTGGTAACATTGGTTGTGCCCTCCTGCTTGCAGTAGTAGCACTGCGGCAAGGCTGAGTTTACCTTATGACTGCCAAGCGGTGTGGCACTCTCATTTTTAAAATATATATGCGCAGGAGTACCCAGCGCCTCCTCCAGTCCATAAGCACGGACAAGCGGAGTGCTTCGGTAGTTGCGATATTTGTCTTGCACCTCCTCAGGTATGTCTATCCATGCGTCGGTGATGTTAAGTTCCTGCTTGCAACACTCGGTAGCGAAGATTCTGCTCAGTTCTTCTATAGTAGCAGGTTGCATGGTCTTGGGATTCATTGGCATCAATGGTTTGTTTACCATATCAGCCTGTATGTTGTACCACTGTGTGGGTATCTGATTTTCCTGAAGGATAAATTTCTTTTGTTTTGCCATAAGAATGGATATGTTGTTATGTTGTTGTGTTGTTATGATTGAAATGCAAAATTAATGATAATAATTGACAATTAGCATCAAATTGAAAGAAAATTGGTAATTTTGCATTATGATTATCATTTCTACTGTATTAATATACTTTGCCTTGCTCTTTCTGATAAGCCACATAGCAAGCAAGCGCAGTGACAACACGGCTTTTTTCCGTGGCGAGAGGCGTTCGCCATGGTATCTTGTGGCTTTCGGCATGGTGGGAGCATCGATATCAGGCGTAACATTTGTATCGGTTCCTGGCATGGTGACACACAGCGGAATGACATATCTGCAGACATGCTTGGGCTTTATAGTGGGTTATTTCGTGGTGGCATTGGTGTTGTTGCCTATATACTACCGACTTAACCTTACAAGCATATACACATATCTTGGACTGCGCATGGGTAACAGCTCGCATAAGACAGCGGCATGGTTTTTCCTTTTCTCCAAGATGACGGGAGCAGCACTGAGATTTTATATTCCTTGCTTGATACTCCAGCAGTTTGTACTTGGCAAACTGGGCATACCGTTTGCTGCTACTGCCGCCATAATGGTATTGCTGATATGGCTATACACACGGCGCAGTGGCATAAAGGCACTGGTTTGGACTGATGGTTTACAGACGCTATGCCTCATTACGGCCTTGCTGCTTATAATATATAATGTGGCAGGAGAGCTTGGCATGGACTTCAGCGAGGCGGCAGATGCGGTGATGTCGCATCCCAACAGCAGGGTGTATGTATTTGACGACTGGAGGAGCACGCAAAACTTCTGGAAGCAGTTTGTGAGCGGAATATTCATAGTAGTGGTGATGACAGGTCTTGACCAGGATATGATGCAAAAGAATCTTACATGCAAGTCGCTGCGTGATGCTCAAAAGGACATGTGTGCTTATGGGGTTGCCTTTCTGCCTGTAAACATGCTGTTTCTTTCTCTTGGCATTCTCCTAATGATTCTTGCATCGCAAAAGAGCATTTCGCTGCCCGACAACGGCGACCAGCTGTTGCCATTGTTTGCGGCAACTGGCGATATGGGCACTATGGTAACTGTTCTTTTTGCCATTGGCATTGTGGCGGCATCGTTTAGCAGTGCCGACTCTGCCATAACATCGATGACCACAAGCTATTGCGTTGACATTGAGGAGAAGGAAGCTGATGAGAAACTAAGAAAAAAGACTCATTTGGGGATTTGCCTTGTGTTTGCCCTGTTTGTGATTATGACAAATGCCATAAACTCAAAAAGCATCATAGACACGGTATATGTGGTTTGCTCATATACCTATGGACCACTGCTGGGCATGTTTGCCTTCAGCATATTTACCAAAAGAAAAACCAACGACAGACTGGTGCCGTTGATTGCCATAGGCGCACCAATGGTATGCTTTGCCATTGACCGCCTGTCTGTAAGTTATTGCGGATATAAGTTTGGGTATGAGTTGCTGATGGTTAACGGACTGATGGTGTATCTTGCCCTGCTGGCTACTTCTCGTCGTCACAGTGGGAATCGTCGTCTTCGTCGGGAATAATACCACACACCATATCCATGTCGAAACAACAATCAGCATTATCCAAGTCGAAACAACACTTCGACATAGACATGCCTGGCGCAGGAATAGAGCCAACAGCTCTTTGGTTTAGCCAATGAGGCATGTCTGCCACATTTTCTTGAGGAAACATCTGCATGGCACGGCCAGCAACAGACATTACCTCTACATCATCCAGGCATAGGGCATCGGGAGCGGAATCATATTGCATGTCCCACATACCGTCTTCCATGAGCGACGCTAACTGTTCGTCTGAAATATCATAATTCTTCATAACCAATTCAGTTTTTATTGTACCCCATTGCCGTAAGCTCCTGCTGCAAGGCATTTTTCACACGGTTATATCTTGTATAGACATAAGCGGCAAGTTGTTTTTTAGTATAGGTCTTAAGCTTGTCTTTAGGAATAAATTCCCTGACATCATCCAACACATCCATTGGTTTGTCGCCATCGAGCAGGATGCGGCATATCAGCATGCGGTCTAAAGGAGACATACGACTGGCTATGGCAAGGATGTCGTCGTGTATGAACCCCTCTGACTGAGCAGATGTTGCAGCTGGGCGTATCCTCACGGTGTCATCGTCGAGCGAAAGCAAGTCGTGCTTACGCCTGCGCTGGAAATAGCGTGTGGCGATAATAGACACATAGGCATTGAGCGAGCAGGTGTGCTTGAAGATGCGCAGTTTATGCCAGTCGTCGGCAGAAAGAAACTCATAGAACTCACCGATTAGTTCTTCAGGCAAACCACTACAGCCGTAGAATGCTCCCACGTAGGAGAGCATGCCACGGCATCTCACGAAGAAGAAATTATATATCGTCTTCGGGTCGTTGGCTATAAGCCGCTGTATGAGTTCCTTGTCTGTCACTATATCACTATTCTATGATTTTTTCCTCTTCATCAAAGGCCTCGTCGGCCATGTCGGCATAAATCTCATAACGGGCAGATGAAGGCATCGCGCAACAGCATACCTCCTCATCCACCTTAAACTTATTTAGACGCGAGAAGAAGTTCATGCGTGTTCTGGTATCCTTACGGCAAGCCTCTGCCATACCCTCATCATCGTATGCGAAGTTACGGGCATTCTTTATTGAGAGATTGATGGCCACCTCAATAGAGTCTTGGTTGGCTCCCATATAGGTGAATGTCCATCCTTCATGCTGAAGCTCTGCCACAAGTTTTCTTATACTATCTCCACGATATTCTGTCGACGAGTTTTCCTCGCCATCGGTGATTACTGTTACCACAACCACAGAGTCTTCAATATCTTTAACATGCTTGCGCATAGATGTAAGGGCAAACCCCATGGCATCGAAGAGCGGTGTGCTGCAGCATGGTTCGTAATCTTCCAGTCGTAATGGCAATGCCTCGCCTGCTGGCACTTTATCATAGACGGCAAGGTTTGAGCATCCGCAGAATGTTATCAACGACACAAAATGCTCTTGTGTCTCGTGAAATGTTTCCTGTGCCTTCTTTATTCCTGCCAGCGTCTCGTTGAAACCATTTACTGCCGACCTTCTTATACATTCCATTGACCCGCTGCGGTCGAGAATAATCAGATTGTAAACCTGTGCTTTCCCTACTTT
>X430_Giraffe__coassemble_303_pt1 | contig 11557 bp, 13 predicted proteins | sample X430_Giraffe__metabat2_high_PE_008 | metagenome-assembled genome bin X430_Giraffe
GAACATAGCACACCCATTGGGTGCTTTTGGGGTGCAAAGGTACTAAACTTTATTTAAAACACCTAATATATAGACAATAAAAAAGTCAAACAACTTATGATTTAACTTTATATAACATTATTAAATACATTTAACAAAAAAAAGGAAAGACGTTTGCTTATCACGCCTTTCCTTTATATATATCTACAAGTGCAGATTATTCAGCAGTCTCGTCAACAACCTCTGCCTCTGGAGCATTCTTCATTACAGAAGCGATGCCGTTGTCGCGTGATGCCTCGCTTGAGTACATCTCGCTCTGACCAATCACCTGACCGTTTCCAGCCTTCAGCACGAAGTAAGGAGCACCATTCTTTGCCTCCTTGCGCTCAAAGCGAGCCTCATCGGCAGCATTTTTCTTTACCGACTCAATACCGTTCTTGCAAGCAGCCATTGTTGTGTAGCCCTCACTTCCCAGTATTTCCTGACCATTTGTAGCCTTCAGACTAAACTGAAACTCACCGTTCTTACGCTTTGTGATAACAAATTTTCCCATTTTTCTTGTTTTTAGTTATGTTGATACTATTTAGTGTAATCTTACGCCTCTCCATTACCGCCGATTCCAAATGGCGAGATGGTCTTAGGTTCCATGTTAGGCACCTTTATCTTGCCATACTCGTTCTCATACTTCACAATATTCTCATTCAGTGCAGCCAGCAGTCTCTTGGCATGCTCTGGCGCAAGAATCACGCGGCTTGTCACCTGAGCCTTTGGCAGTCCTGGCAACACACATGCAAAGTCAACAACAAAGTCACTGCTTGAATGTGTTATAATGGCAAAGTTGGCATAGTTGCCCTTGGCAACGTCCTGTGGCAGCTCTATCTGCAGCCCCTGCTTATTTTCGTTTTCGTTCATGTTTATATAGAATTTATGTTTGATAATCTAAGACAAAGGTAACAATTTAATCTGTAACCGCCAAAAAACGCATGTGTTTTTTTGGTCATGAGGTTATAAGGGTTTTAGGTGTTAAGGTTGTGAGGGCATATTCTTGAATAAAGTCTATATAAAAAAACATAAAGCAGACAAAAAGGCATTAAATATCGGCAGATAACGGAGAAAAAGCGATACCTTTGCAAGCAATTCGCCAAATCGTTATGAAAATCATATTTATCATATCAGGTTACATCGCACTGGCATTGGGCATCATGGGCATCTTCATGCCACTGCTGCCCACCACCCCATTCCTGCTGCTTGCCGCCGCACTGTTCTTTCGCAGTTCGCCACGGTTGTATGAATGGCTGCTCAACCAGAAGCGCCTGGGCCCTTACATCCGCAACTTCCGCGAATATAAAGCCATACCACTGAGGGCAAAGATTATCTCCGTCTCAATGGTATGGATCACATTATTATATTGCGCCTATATCCTGCACTCACAGCCATGGTTCAGTGCCCTGATGATAGCATTGGCCATAGCCATTACCTGGCACATACTTTCTTATAAGACACTCAGATGATTTGTGTATTTGGACAGAAATTTAACTATCAGTCAACATAATAATCAACCTCTGACGCATCCCCTTTCACCTCAAGCCATTTGTTTGTAAGCCTCATCAAGGAATTTACCTCTTTACATAGTTCAGGAGTGCAGTCTGCTTCCGCCTTCTGGTTCAGAACCTCCATATATCCATCAAGCATCTTTATGGTCTTCTCTACCATTGTATAGCTAATCAATCGCTTGTTAAGCTTCTCATCATCTTCGTCGTGAAGAAGAGTCTCACTGATGAGGTAGCGGGTCACCTCCTCCCAGTCGGGATAACGCTCAGAGCCAAACTGCACCCACTCGCCCGGAAACTCGCTCGCGCCGTTCTTTGCCCTGTCGTCCACCAAATAGTCACCATCACACAGGTGCTTGCAGTGAGTAAGTATAACGCGCTTCTTGAACAAGTCACCAAAATGTTTTGTCAACCACTCAATCTTATCAGACCAAGCCGTGAGATTCTTCCATGGGGCAGTAGAAAGGATATACACATCGTAGTATTTGCTCAACTCGTGCACTGCCTCTATGGCACCAGGCATAGGGTCCATCAGCGAGAAGATGCCAGGCACCTCGTCGAGTCTGCCCTCATATTCTTGCTTTGTTTCATCACTCAGCTTGTCGATACCGCTTTGAAAATCGACCAGCACACCATCCATGTCAAAAAACAATTTTTTCATATTCTTGATATTATATCCGTTGTTACTGTTTTTAGAATTTTACAAATACAGCAGGCAGCCTGTCATCCAAGTACTCTTTGGCAGCCAGAACCTGTAATGCGTCGTTTACGTTGGTAACATATAGTCTCAAGGAACCTTCTTCGGCATCATACTCCGAAGACACCCCGAAGTTCTCCTTTATATACTCTTGCGCGTCGGCAATGTGTCTGTCGTAGTTAACAATCAAATCAGCCAAATTCCTTTCGTTCTCTGTCATAATATATGAAATTCAAGTTACATATATAATATAGTAACGAAAGGCAAAAAATTCAATTTTCGAGGCAACTTTTTTTGAAAACATTTATTCATCGAGACAAATGCTTTTGCATATTACTTCAAACTATTTCATGCCTCATCCTTCTCTGCAAAGCCAAAGGCGGGAGTGGCAAAATCCTTGACATCGTCTGCCCAGATACCCTTGCCGTCATCTAACTGCTGACTCACTACTTGAGCAATACGCATGGCAACCACCAGTTTGTTCGCCTCAAAATTTACAAGCTGTGTCGATAAGCGTAAAACGAAAACATTGCCCTCCAATCCCATACGTTGCAGATGATAAGCCGCATTTTTCTTCTTCAACGGATAACGCTCCGACTTTGGAGTGCATACCAAACCAAACTCATCTGCTACCGCCACAGAGAGTGTTTCGTAGAGTGCCTCGTAAGCAACAGTATCCTTTACCGTCGATTGCGAACCATCTTTCAGTGCCGAAGCAAAGTGCAAGTCGAAGGTGTTCTCCTCATTCTTCTGATGGTCGGCCAAAACAATGACCCACGAATCTTTCCTGTCGGCCAAGGCCTTGATGTCACCGAAGTAAGCTGCACGCGATTTCTTTTTCTTTTCAATCATCTTCAGAGCTTCAGTATCCTTGCGCGTATATTCCGAACTCGGCATCCTGTTATATAGCGGTTCGTCAGATAAGTTGTAGTATGAATCCAGTTCATTGGGGTCCACCTCGATGCTCTTGCACACATAATTAAAGCCGCCCAGCTTGCTCAGATAGTAGCCATACCATCCGATGCCCACCCTGGAGAATCCTCTGGGGCATACTATGGTAACCTTGGAACCACGATTGATACAACATCCGTATGGACGGTTCTTTGGGAACATTTCCACCACGAACTGCTCGTCTGCCGCATTGCCATTAGCGTCGGCAAGGTTCTTAAGCAAAAGGTCCGGGTACTTGCGGCACACCTCGAAGATGTCCTTCATATCCATACCCTGTCGTATCTGCAAGCGTGTCACGGGAGTATGCTGAGGAACAAAGTTGAATCTTGAGATATTCTCTGCCCCTTTATCAGGCAAAGAGTTAAGGTAGATGCGCAGTGCTTTGTTCTCATTACGTCGGAAAGTCTTGCGAACCCGTTCATAATATTCGTCGAGTTCCTTCTCACGCTTGTTCTCATCCATTGCTTCCATTAGTCCCGAACCGATGAGACCGGCAGGTACCGCAAAGATGGCGATACCCAATACCCCCACCAAGGTTCCAATGACTTGCCCCAATACTGTGACAGGAGGAGATACGATGTCGGCTGGGTCTTCCACATACTTCACGAAAGTCCACACCAAGGCATCCCAAAAGCTGTAGTCAGGACTGGTCGAATGCTCGGCTATAAAGAGTGCAATGGCAAAGAGCATCGTTACCAATGCCAGCACTATTCCCGACACCCATATCTGGTGATATGTGGCGCGGAATGCTTTTGCAAATAGGTTGAACCCTGACATCAGGAACGCAACAAAACGCTTCAGTACAGATGTTTGTTTATTTGGCATAAATATTGGGGTTGCTTATAATTCGTTGTTAGGGTAAGTGGTTCAATAGGCAATTATAGCAGAATTCTCCATAAGCTGCCATTAAATCATAAGCATTAGGCAGGGCTCGATTTGGGAATGTGTTAGCAATAATGGCCATTATGCTTTTATTGTCGTAGTTAATACGTATCACACTACAAGAGACCGTCAACTTTGACCCATTAAAGTTGTCCTTCTCCTCGTAATGTATAAAATCAATCGTTCCTGGATACTCCTTGTCACCGCTGTATGCTTGGAAAACTTCTTCAAATTTACGTGAACAAAAGATAACGAACTTTCTGTCATAAGAGAAGATTTCATGGAAAAGGGTTTCGACATAAGGAAAAATTTTGCTGATGTTCTTCTTATTAATGGAACTGAAACTCCTTGATGCGTATGGCACGAGTTCAAGCTGCCGCTTTTTCATAAGCACTTTTCTCTTTTCTTCAAGCTGTCTCTTATGTACCTCAGCCTTTTCTTTATCTTTATTAGATGATTGGTTGGCCATTTCAACACTGTCTGGAGCAATAATATACTTCAAGTTATCTTCATCCAAACCGACCCCGCAATCTATCCAATGACGCAAGAAGAATGCTTGCTTCAAATCAAAATTGTCCATTCTCCATCGATCCCAATCGCCATAATTGGCATTGAAATCGTTATAATGTTTAATGTCATCCTTCAAATCGTTGTTATTCAAACCAACTTGAGGACAAGCATTCCCGCAAGACAGTTTTTTAAACATCTTGGACATATTACGCTTTTTCAGTTCATAAAGCAGTTCCCTGTTTGCATTCTCAACGCCATTGCCTGGATTAAGCATTACCATAACCGTTATAGCGTCGCGCTTGCCTCCATCATAAACAGGAAGTGCCCTTGTCGCAAAAGAAGTTTGGTCCATCATATATCGCTGGAGAGTTTTTTGCTCATCAGATGTATTGGCGAGATTTTGAAGATTGCAATACTTTGATTTATCCGTCTTAACCAGGTCGTCCAAATCTTTAGCACCGTCAATTTCTCCCTTATTATACAAATCTTCTAAATCCTCTTTTATTCTTTCATCAAGTGTCTTGAGTTTCTTTTTCATATTCAAAAGTTTTGTTGAAAAATTACACCAAATTCAATTGTTTTCTTTACATCTTAACTATTCACACTGCAAGTTCCACAGTTCCCTGCTCATTTACCCATAAAAATGATCATCATACTCGCAGAGGATATTGCCTGCAGGATCCTTGAGCTTGAATGACTTCACTGTGCCAATAGCAAGATAATCTTGAATGTGGTCTCTTATTGCATCAACAAAGTCAACATCTTCTTCCAACTCTGCAAGTTCCTTAAAATCATCGTCAGACAGATTGTCGATGAGATAATAGGTGTCCTCAGGCCATATAAGGCTCCCTGGGTCAGTATCCCATTCCACATAATCGGCATGCAGCGTCTTCAAATAGTCTATTGTGTACATATTCTAAAATTCTTCTTTGTGTGTTACCAAACCTCTCGGTTGTGCGACACAACCGAGAGATATGGCTTGTTGATTATATCCCAACAACCAACTCTGGGATATTGCCTGGCCTATAAGTATGCGATTGCAACAACTCCTTATAATAGTCCACCTTGTTTGCCGGCACTTTTATAGCTTTTAGATTACTGCAATCAAGGAAAGCGCATTCACCAATCTTGCTGATATTTTCACCCAATTTTATGGTTTCAAGATTTCTATTATATTCAAATGCCTGCTCGCAGATTTCCTCACATGCTGCATCTATATTGTATTCAACGGCATCACGGTTATAAAAAGAGATCAATTTCTTTTTGTCACTTTCATATATAGCTCCATCTTCGACAATGATATAAGGTGACAATGACTCCTTTACATCGTATATCCCAGAATGCGGTGCAAGACTTTTTAGATTCGGAGGAAGAGTTTCACAACTCATTTCTAAGGCATTTTGACCTATCACCTCAATACTTTGAGGAAGTTCGTCAATACGGACATTGCTTAGAGCACAATTTTCAATCACTTTAAGCCCCTCAGGAAGTATAACTTTTGCAAAGTATCTATCTCCTTTCTTATAATAGTAAATAGTTGCACCTGTTCCTATTATTTCTGTACCTGGCTTCACCACATAATCGGGGTCTGCATTGCTAATAATCAAAGAAATAAGCCGATTTTCTTTTATGCTATACAAGCCATATCCATCCCATTCAAAATGTGGTGAACAATTCGTAATCTTAAATTTCATTCCACCATATACCCCAAAAGGTTTTTTTCCTATCGTTTCTACCCCGGCTGGAATTTTTATTGATTTAAGATTATCCATATTTTCAAAGGCGTAGTCACCTATATGTCGTAATCCTTTAGGAAGGGTGATACTTGAGAAATTACAACCTTTAAAACTTCTGTCGCCTATTGAAATAATAGTTTTGGGGATTTTGATTTTTCCGCCATAGAAAGAATGAAGTTCGTCGAGTGCCCCTATTTCCACAACAGTATAGACATCGCCCTCATAGGTTACGGTTTCAGGGATTTCGCACACGATTTCTGCCTCGAAGCTGTTAGATTTACAAAAGAATTCAGAACTATAGTAGCGAATGGCTCTGCAAGTTTTTTCTTCCAGACTGATTATCTCAAAAGAGTAGTCGCCAACTTTAAATTCTAAGCCAGAGAAAGCATAAAAGTCAACCTTAGCAACGCTCTCGGGTATGATAGTTGCCTTGCCGCCTGTAAGAAGCACGTTGCTTTCTGTCTCGATAATGGCATTGCAAACCTCGCGCGAATCATACACTTTATTGCCGGCATCCACAACTATGCTTTCAAGGTTCGGACAACCATAGAAAGCATGGAAGCCAATCTTCGTTACATTTTTTGGAATAACTATGTTTTTAAGGTTGGTGCAACCATGGAAAACATAAGGTTCAATCTCCTTTACACTCTCAGGAATGACGAAATTTTCAAGACTGGTGCAACCCTCGAAAGTTCCTTTTCTAATCAGGACTGTCTTTTTGGGGAAAATTACGTCTGTAAGACTGGTGCAACCATGGAAAGCAGAAGCGCCAATCTCCTTTACACTCTCAGGAATGACGATACTTTTAAGACTGGTGCAACCCCAGAACGCTTCATGTCCAATCTCGATTACACCCTCTGGAATGACAATGCTTGTTAAACTACTGCAATCCTTGAAAGCACCAGAGCTAATATACCTTACACTCTCGGGAATAGCTACACTCGTAATGCTGTTATGATAATAATAGAGGTAATTAATTACTGTTGTTCCTTCTGGGAAGATGGCAACGCCATCCTTAAATTCATAATCCATCATAATGTTTTTGATTTTAGGTTTCTAAATTTATATAATATCAAGTAATTCAATTCTTTTTTACAGCACCTCTTCCCAGCCCTTCTTGATGTTGTCGGCAATCTCGGCGGCAAGGATGTCGCGTATCTGCTGCTCGTCGCTGCTGAATGCCATATCGCGCTTGATGAGTTCCTTGCGGGCACTGCTGTAGTCGGTGTGGTAGAAGATGTAGGCGGGATAGCGGCCGGTGGCCTCCTTGTTGGTTTTCCAGATGAGGAACTTGTGGAGCATCACCTTGGCGCCCGACACCTTCTTGAACACACGGCGCTCAAGCAATGTGCTGGGCTGCAACTCGCCCGTAGCACCCTCCTGCTCCTCGAAGGGACATATATCGGTAAGTTGCGACAGGCGCACATCGGTTACCGTAGGCTGCTTGTCGGTGCGCTCGCGGTCGAAGGTTATGCCCTGTGTAGATACACCGGGCACCATGCCCTGCATCATCCACCCCTTGGCCTCGTCGTAAGCAAGCAAGGGGTTGGTCTTCACCTTGTCGTCGTTGCCGCGTGCCACCAGTTCCAGCACCGACATCTCGAGCACCACCTCGGGCGTAACCATCTGGTAGGCTATGCCGCGCGAGTCGGAGAGGATATACTGCGACTCCACATGCTTTGCCGATAGCCGCTCGGCAAGCTCGGCACGCTGCTCGTCGGTCATTCCCGTTGAGCCGTGACCGAACATCTGGTACGCACCGTCCTCGTGGCGCACAGCGAGGAGCACATCACGGATGCCACGCTCAGTGGTAGAGTAACCCACAACCACTGCATCGATGCTATGGCGGGGCTTCACTTTGCTGATGAGGCGGTTTTCATTGTGCACCACAATGCCCTCGGCACCTTCGCCCTCTACCCACTCCTCGTATATCTGCTGCACCTCGTCGACTGATGCGGCCGTGCGCATCTCTACGGGGCGACAGAACGAGCTGCTCTTGGTCATCTTCAGTTTGCGACCATCATTCTCTGTGACGCTGACGAGACTGAAGAGTTCCGTCAACTTAGCATATACCTCATCGTAGTGGGCTGCCACAAAGGGTTGGCCGTCGAGTTCGATAATGTCAAATGGGGCGAGAGCCAACGTGTCGCGCTTGGCGGCATCGGCCAAGGCCGACTGCACATCGCCACAGCGGGGACGGCCACCCTCGCGGGGCACATAGAGCTCAGCAGCAATGATGGCGCTCTTGACACCTTTCTTGCCCATGAATCCAGCGAAGACATCAAGACACTTGAGCTGCCCTGCACGTTCCTTGCCTTGGGAGTTAAGCATCACTGCTGCCCCATCGCGGTAGAAAACGCATTGCAGATGTCCGTCAATCTTGCGGGTTACGCAGAACTGCTCGCCGCTGATTCGTGCCTTTATCTTGGCACCCTCTACAAGCATGAACTTGCCTGCTATATTTTTCTTATAGTCAATCGCCTTCTGGCGCATATCTTGTGTTACTTCCATTGTAGCCATAGTACAAGTTATTTTGCAGGTATTTCTTTTAGTTCCAGATTGGTGAGGCGCAGGATGAGCGCATAGCTGTCGCCCTGCACACGTCCTTCGAGGAAAGCACGGTAGGGAGTGCCGCCATTAGACATCACGAGCGGTTCGTTGCCCTTGGCACCGGCGGTGATGAGCATCATGGCATCCGCCTCGGCGAGTTTCTTAGCCATATCGAAGAGGAAGTCGTAGGTGAGTCCGTTGACGTGCTGCACCTGGTAGCTCTTCTTGAACATGAACATGCGCAGAGCCTTGCTCTTGGGGATGAGTTTGCCTGTCCAGCGCAAGGGAACACCTTCGAGGGCAATGTTGGCACTCGTTGCCGACTCGGGGCGCACCTCTTTCTCGGTGCCGTCGGGCAGATATACGTGTTCGTTGAGCGATACGCCGTAGGCCACCTTCTGTTCCTGGGTGATGAAGACCTTCTTCAAACCTTCGAGTTTGAGTCCCAAGCGTTCCATATCTACCTCGGGGTCGCCGCTTACGAGAGCATCGGTGAGGCCCTCGCCATAGGTGGCAAGCAAGGCGGCATCGGTGGTGGCCATGGTGGCCTTGAGGCGGCGCTCGTTCTTGCCGGTACTGCCTGATGCTGTCTTATAGACAGGTGTTGTGCGGCGGAATGTGGTACCAAAAGCCACCTCTGCATCACGCTTGGCTTCGTTGGATATATGTATCTTTCTCATACTGCTTACATTTTAGAACATACTGAAATCAAGGTCGTCAATCTCTTCCTCCACCTCCTCTTCCACCTCGTCGATGACGGTCTGGTCGGCAAGCGACACGAGCGGGAAGTCCTGCTTGTCGCCGGCAAAGAGGAACAATCCCCCGGGGGTGTTGATGAGATAGGCATCGTTTTGATTGGTGCCTCCGCGATAGCTGAACTCAAACTTGTAAATGTTGTCGCCCACTGCAGCGGCGAGCTCGGCATTAACGAGCTGATAGACAGCTTCCCAGTCGTTGTCGAGAAACTCCTCTTCAGAGACTGTCTTATCCAAAGAGATGACAGCATCGAACGACGAAGCATATTGCTTCAGTTCATTACCGTCGGTATCATAGGCGGTGAGTTCGCTCTTCTCGACCCAACGGCCAGCATCGTCAACTGTTCCCTGCTTGTATCCTCCAGAAGGAATGAGCAAGGCATCGTCGGGCGACAGATATGCCGTGCCGCACACCTCGCCCGAATTGTCGGTGGCCACGAGGTCGCTCCAGCCGTAGATTTTCTTTCTTTCAAGTTTCACGGGCGCTGCTGCATATTCGGCTCCCGCAAGCGAAAAACTGAGTTCTTTTGCCATAGCTTATGATATTTCTAATTTTTATCCAAATAACTTATAGTCTTGTAGACCACCTGCAGTTCGGGGAATGTCTGGCGCAGTGCATAGTACAATGCTTCGGTGCGTTTTGCTTCCACGCGCAACAGGAGCGTTTGCTCATCGATAGTTTTTATAGACATTATATACCCGAAATAATAGATGGTGTCCACCTCGCCAACAAGTCGTTCCATCAGAGGAAGTAGTGGCAACAGGCATTTGAGTTCGTTGTCTGCAGCCATTTCAATTTCAAACTGAGGGCGATGCGGTTTTCCGTGCAGTAGACAAAGTTCGTCGATGATAGCACGCAACTTGGCAAGAGTGGCGGGAGCGCCTTTTATGGTATAGTCGATGTCGTCAGGGAAATCGTCGTCAAGGTCCTCAAATTCGTCAAACTCTTCGCCTGCAATTTCATAATAATGCTTTGCTTTTGCCCTGTTGGCATAAATACCGCTTCTTTCATTTCCGTAGCGGTAGACCGCAGCAATTTCGCAAGCGGCTTCAGGAACGCCCTCGTCTGCCGCTTTCTTCAGCATTTTGGTTACATCCAAAGTGGTGTTGTTAAATAACGACTGAGAAGCAACAACCATATCATTGTACTCCGAAGGTTCCCAGTCCCACAGTTGTGCGAAAAGTGCCTGTTCTTTTGCTGCGTCAGGCTCAAACAAAGTCCCGTCAGTTTGTTCGTATGTATTATAACGGAATGTCTCGCCTGTTTCAATATCTGTGGATGATTGCTGTGTGCATCGATATTTTATGTGCATGCCAACTAAAAGAACGCACGCTGCACGCTTATCGCCTTGTGCCTCAATCCAACATTCGTCCGACGGTTGCAGTTTTGAATAGAACCATTCCGTCCGTTCTGCATAAAAGAGAATGTCTGTCACAATTCTTTGACATTCAGAATTGCCTCGTCTGGCTTCATCCAATGCCTTGTCTATTTGGCAAGGATCCACATCATATTGGTTGCCGCTAAGTAACTCTGCAAGCAGTTCATTGGCTTGTCTTCTCGCAAGTACCCGCGATCTCATAATCATACTTGAGTCTGCAAGGTTTTCGACTGACAACTGCACATGTACGGTTTTACGGGTTGTCTGAAAATCAGGAGACACCCGTTTGGTGACGCATCTGTGCTTGTGAACATTTGATTCTTCAAGTCCTCCTTTTATATAAAAATATTTACCTTGCTGAAGTGCCTCTTTGTAAGCGTCGGAATAGTCGCCTTGCCAAGTCTTTCCTTTTTCGGTTTCAGCAATAGTTGCATATGGGGCTACAGCCCAATCCTCGAATTCTTCGTCGGACTCGAAATATATTATCTCAGGCAGAGAAATATCTTTAACGCTTTTTCTAATTTTTAGTGGCATAAGATTTCGTTTTATAGTTACATTAGTAATATAG
>X430_Giraffe__coassemble_307_pt1 | contig 11475 bp, 5 predicted proteins | sample X430_Giraffe__metabat2_high_PE_008 | metagenome-assembled genome bin X430_Giraffe
CATGAGCCCTGCCTGTTGATACAGGCGGGGCTTGTTTGTGGTGTGGGACGTTACGGGCGTTAGGGGTTAGGACTGCGAAGCTGATGAGCGTTAGCGAACTAATTAGGAGTTTGGAATTAGGAGTTTGGAGTTCAGGAGTTTTTCGCCTTCGCTCAACAACACGTCGGGAGTTCAGGAGTTCAGACATTACCTTCAAGAACAAACAACTCGTCAACAACTTTCAACCACTATTTCAGAAAATAAATTACTCAGTTACATTTAATCAATGATGATTATTAGGATAAAGAAACATCCTTTTGGTGGAGATTTTACTGCCATTAATCTTTTTGGCATCATTTTTACCACTGAAACATTGAGTAAGTATGATATTAATCATGAACTTATTCATACTGCTCAACAGCGTGATCTGCTCTTTATACCTTTTTATATATGGTATGTAATAGAGTGGATTGTTCTTTGTTTTAAGTATAGGAACATGCTTACAGCCTATTTCAATATTCGTTTTGAGAAAGAGGCATATAATCATCAGAATGATTTGGATTATCTAAAAACAAGAAGACATTATAGGTATAAGTAAAATTTGTTTTTGCAGACAGTCTTTTCTGTCTTTAAAAATTAATTATTATCTTTGCCGTAACAATTATTTTATTTATGCAGATACTTCTAGCTTGTGCAAAGATAATGACGGATAAGGTTGTGTGTGATGTGCCAACTTTGTCCGAACCACTATTCCAAAAAGAATCCAATGACATAGCTTTGTTTATGTCTGAACGTTCTGTTGAAGAATTGACTGATATGCTCAATTGTAAACGTAATATTGCGGTTGAGAATAAATTGAGGTTTGAACGTTTCTTTGATGTTCAACATCGCTTACCTGCTGTTTTGGCATATAATGGTCAGGCATATAAATGTCTTCAATCCTTAACACTTTCATCATCAGATTTAGTTTATTCACAAGACCATCTTTGGATAACATCGTTTCTTTATGGAATGTTACGTCCTCTTGATAAAATCAGTCTTTATCGTATGGAAGGTAATATTGAGTATAATGGAGATACCATCTTTAATTTTTGGAAACCACGTCTCACCGATTTGCTGATAGACTCTGTAAAAGCAGACGATGGAATCCTTGTTAATCTTGCTTCTGAGGAAATGAAGTCTTTGTTTGATTGGAAACGCGTTTCTGCAGAAGTCAAAGTGATAGAACCAGAGTTTATGGTTCAGAAGAATGGAAAACTTAAAACTATTGTGGTATATGCAAAGAGTTGTCGAGGTGCTATGACACGTTTTATCATTAAGAATAGACTAACGCAACCTGCAGAGTTACAGAGTTTCGAATACGAAGGTTTTCATTTTGCTGCTGAATATGGTGATGAGATGCACCCGTACTTTGTAGTGGATTAACATCCATATTGAAATAACAAGAAAACAAACAATAAACAAATCCGAAAATGAAACCATTTGCGTAACGCAGATTTCATCGGCGGTAACAGACGGAAAGATAGGGAACGAAATGTCAAAAGAATTGTTGTTGGCTTTTCTTTTCTCGGTCAAACATTTCAAGTAAACTTGAATGTTTCATAAATATTGTTGGCTATTTGATTATTACTCTTGTTGACTTCTCACCATTGTATTTAATGTTTTCGGGTTTCCGCCCATTGACATTAGCATTAAGCATCATGATACCTGTTGTGCCGTCGATATATACCTCAGTGTTGTCTGCTGTAATTTCTGCATTCTGTATCACAAATGATTCAACATCGCGTATCTTGGCAAAGTCAATACATCGAGCTTTGACATTACTGAAAAGTACATTGCGCAATGGGCGTTCAGGCAGACCAATGGCTTCGATAAACTTTTTGCAGTTTTCTATCACAACATTGTTTATGACTATAGAATGGAAATCGGGTGTGTAATTATTGATAGGTCTCACAGGGTGACGCTTTGCCAAATCTCCGCCCCATTTGATGGAACCCAGCATGTCGCAGTAGAATGCTGGACCTTTAAGGTTCGCACGTACTCTTTCAACGTATATGTTCTCGACCCCTCCGCCACGCGAGCGCAAAGTCTTGAATCTGAATGCTTGATCAGTGCCGTCGAAAACACAGTCGTGCATGTAAATGTTTCGTATTCCTCCTGCCACTTCAGTTCCGCATACAATACCTCCAGCTCCCCGAAGAGCTATACAGTAGCGAATGACAACATTTTCGGTAGGTTTACCAACGCGCACCCCGTCACTGCCTCGTCCGGATTTCATCGTATAGCAATCGTCCTGACAGTCAAGCGAACAGTATTCTACAAGCACATTCTTCGACGACTCGATATCAATGCCATCTGTTCTGCCATGTCCAAAACTATTAACCGTCACACCACGTATTATAACGTTTTCGCAATACTGTGGCACCACATTCCAATAGAGCCCGTTGTTAAGTGTGATGCCTTCAATCAGCACATTTTTACAGTTGATAGGTGCAAATGTCTTTGGCAAAAACACCTCCTTGTTTTGTATGCCGTCATATATGCGCTCTTCCAATGGGCGGTTGGGGGCAATCTTTTCAATGTTCAGTGCAGTTTCCTTGTTTATCTGATATATTTCGCAGTCTGTAGAAGGACCAACGATGGTGCCTTTGCCTGTAAGTGCGATATTTTCTGCCTTACAGGCATAAATGCATGCTCCGAGCGAGAAGATTTCAATTCCTTCATCACGTGTGAATACTACAGGAAGATAGTCTCTCACTTCTCCGCTGAAGTTGATGCAGGCTTTGTCTGATAAATGAAGTTCCACATTGCTTTTCAATTCTATGCGACCGCTATGCCAATTGCCATCGGGAATAACAACCGTTCCTCCGCCCTTAGCCGACATCTTGTCGATGGCATTCTGTATCGCTTTTGTTGACATACCCTTTTTGCTCATTTTCACTATGCTTCTTCTCGCTGGAAACATAGGACGTTGTATTTGTTGCATTGCAAAAGGCGCATCTATATGCTCGATATTCTTGGGCATGACAGTCGGACCTACCTGATTGCGTGTAGGAATATCATAGTCCTCCAACCGCCATTCGTCTTTCCATTCTATTCGTGGTGTGCCGTCTTTGTCGAATATGACAGGCAACCATACATAAGTGGCATGGCTCGTTGCGTCCCACTTGCTGCGCTTCTTGTCACGCTTGTCTTTTGTTTTCGGTTCGGAAAAATCCTGTGGAAAAGGCTTATGGTTCAGATAATGTCTGATTTTATCCTTTGCCACTCTTTGGGGAATGTCGGTACCTTCAAGTTGCGGCAGCCATCTGTCAGCCAACGCCACGTATAGGTCATGCTTCCCTGGAATCTTAATTACGCATGTTATCTGTGAGCAGAACGATGACTCCAACTTTTCTCCTATGTGCGGGTCTCCAAGATTGGTGTACTCGCCGTGATAGTCATTGAACGATGATACCAGTGATGGGTTTGGAACATAGCCTGTCGTACCTGATGTAAACATATAGTGCTTGCCGTTTCTTACAAAATGCGACGGCGCCTCTCGTGTGTATGGCGGCAACATTCCAACGAAATGCTTTGAGTATGTGCCTTCTACGTTCAGAAAATCGTCACTAAGTTCTGCGCATATCATCTCGTAATGCGGTCGCTCAAACCACACATATCCCTTGTCGGTTTCCTTATCGACATACATATCGAAGTCGCCAACACCGAAACCGTGAGGTTTAAGCGAACGCACATATTCGTAAGGCCCCATTATATTGTCACTCTGTAGGATGACGAAATAGCCATCTGTGTCCATGCTCTTTATCCAACATACATATTTCCTAGTCTTTTCATTATATATAATATGTGGACGGTCAAGAGTCTGTGAATAATGCAATGGCGATAGATGATTTACAGTGTCAGGAGGGATAATCAGTCCGCAGTCTTCCCAATTGTATAAATCTTTTGATTTGTAGCACCTAATACCATATGTCCATACATTACTGCCTATTATAGTATGCTCCTTGTTCTCACCGTACCAGTAGAATGTGCCGTCTATTTCTGTTACCTGAAAACCGTGTGCCTGTATTGGTTTCCCTTCAGTATCCAGCCATACCATGCCAGGTCTTATTGAGTAATAACGTTGTGCCTCTGCTGTGGCTGTTGTAAATATTGTCAGCATCACATAAATTACAGTCTTTATAATAATTGTCCTTTTCATTATATTGTTAATTTTGTTGTTTTATCATATCAATATCTGTTGTGCTATTTTCTTTGTAAAATTACTCAGGATATACTGTGAAAAAGTGGGGTTTTGTACATATTAGTATAAATATGTACTATAAATGTTGTTTCTAATACAAAGAAACATAATTTAATTACATTCAATATGTAAATTGAAAAGAAAAAGGAATCCCCTTCATTGCCAAGGCAAGCAAAAGTATAATCAAGGTAATTAAGACATGTGTTTTCCTTGCTGATACTTCTTTGGAGATATTCCAAAAACCTGCTTGAAGACCTTGGCAAAATAGTGCGGGTCGCTTATGCCCACCTTATAGCAAACCTCTGCTACGGTAATGGTTTCGTCGCGCAATAGTTCGGCTGCACGGTTCATGCGAATCGTTTTTATATAGTCGGCAGGTGTCTGTCCAGTCAGTACTTTAACCTTTTTGAAGAAGATAGAACGCCGATAGCCCATGGCTTCCGCCATGTTATCGACAGATAGCGTAGAGTCACAGATGTGATTGTGAAGCCATGTATTCATGGCTTCGAGCAGTTTACGGTCGCGCTCTTCGACGATAATTCCGGGAGGTGCTGTTGTTGGCTGTTTGTCTTGACTTTCAGTCGCTTGACGGCGCATTAGGTCACGCTGTTCTATTAGTTGTCGGCATGAACTGATTAGCAGTTGAATGTCAAAAGGTTTTGTCAGATATGCATCGGCCCCCGCTTGGATTCCTTTCAGGTGCTTGTCATCAGCAGTTAGAGCAGTGAGCAGGATGATGGGTATGGTCTGCGTGGCAGTTTGGTTGCGTAATCGGCGTGTCAGTTCATAACCGTTCATTATAGGCATCATTACATCACAGACGATGAGGTCGGGTTTGTAGTTCTTAAGCCATTCAAGCGCTTCGGTTCCGTCCATTGCCACGTTTACATGGAAAAAGTGGCCAAGAGCCTGGTTCAACATGTCTGCCATGTCGGCATCATCTTCTACAACCAGTACCAAGCGGTCGTTCATAGGCAGGCCAGTCATCTCCTGATAAACGGGTTCTTTTGTATGCGACACGGGCTCTAATCGCGACTGTTCCAGGAAGTCTTCTGGTTGGTAAATGTCGCGTTTTGTAGGCAGTTCCACGATGAAGCGCGAACCTTGTGGCTGGTTTTCTTCGAAGTTAATCGTTCCGTGATGTATCTCTACCAATGCTTTCGCCAAGTGCAGACCTATGCCAATACTGTCGGCGGAGAAAGAACTTTGCATGAAACGCTGGAATAATTCTGCCTGTTTATCCTTTGGAATACCTACGCCAGTGTCTTCTACGGTGATGGTAAGGGCATGAGGTGGGGATATGTGCAACTTGACGTCTATACGACCTCGTGATGGAGTGTACTTAAAGGCATTCGACAACAAGTTGTAAATGACTTTTTCAACATGCTGGCGGTCTAGTGGAATCTCGCAACTCTTGACATTTGTCGTGAAGTTATAGTTGATTTGCTTGTTATCTGCCAAGTCGTTGAAACTCAGGTAAATGTTCCTTGCAAATTCTATAACATCAGTATCTTCAAGAGATAGTTTCAACTTGCCAGCCTGCATTTTTCTGAACTCCAGCAACTGATTTACGAGCCGTAGCATGCGGTCGGTACTGCGCCCCATGTTGCTTATTGGCTGTCGCAACTGAGCAGGCAAATCCCCAGCGCTGCGTATGCGGTCCATGGCAGCCCTAATGATGGTGAGCGGTGTGCGGAACTCGTGAGATATATTAGTAAAGAACACCAGTTTAAACTCAGTCAGCTCTTTCTCGATGCTGATACGACGGCGCAAGTCGTAAACAATTCGTAGTTGGTGGTAGATAAAATAGGCCAGTCCAATGGATGTAATAATGTATATCATGTATGCCCACCACGTCTGCCACCACGGATGACGGATGATGATGGTCAACATTTGTTCAGAGTCTGTACTCTGGCTGCTGCCGTAGGCTTTTACATGTAGTACGTAGTGACCTGGCGACAGATTCTTGTATTCGGCAAAGCTGCTGGCTGATAGCTCGCTCCATTGGCGGTCATAACCTTCTAGCCAATAGGTGAATCGTGTGGAATAATTGAAACTGAAAGTAGAGAAGCGAACATTTATCGAGTTTTGGTTGTGGGTTAACGTTATCTGGTCAGTTGCCAGTGGAATCGACTCTCCATCGACTATAAAGTCGGTGAAAGTGAGTTGCTGCATTGTAGGGCTGTCAAGTTTCCGTTGGTGTTGTGTCGGATTAAAAACAAGAATGCCGTGGTTTGTGCCGAAAGCCAGATGGCCCTCTTGCAACCTGTAGGCGCAACCTTCTGCGTAGTAGTTCTGTTGTATGTTCTGCTCGTTATAGATATATTGGCAGTGACCATCGGAGGTGTTGTAGAGTGTGATGCCATTGGTTGTACCCACCCACAATATACCTTCATCAGAAGTAACTAACGATTGTATGTTGTTGCTAATTAACCCGTTTCTTACGGTAATGTGTGTGAATGACTTGCCTCTATTGTCACTTAAGTATAGTCCGTCGCCTATCGTGCCTACCCATAGTCGGCCGTGCTTGTCTTCATGGATACAGCTTACGTCGCTATAATTTATATTGTTGCTTGTAAGTACGTGCTCATACTGACATGTGTCATTCAGTAGCTTGTCGGGTTGGAAACAATAGAGTCCTGTGCGTGCTCCTACCCAGATAGTGCCATGGCTGCTTTGCATGATTACCTTTGGTGATGTTTTTGCTGGTAGGAAGTGTCGTACGCTACTGTCACTCACAAGGTCAAGTTGTCCTTCCTCGCAACCTGCCCATATGCGATCTTCGCGGTCACAGAACAAGACATTGACATTGTTACCCGATAGGGTATTTGCATTTCCCGATTCATGACTCATCCATTTACCTTCAGGGTGGTACAGTCCCTGTTTGCGGGAACCTAACCAAAGTCGCCCCTCTTTGTCGGTACATAAACTGTGTATGTCCATTGGCCTATCGGAGAGCTTCCGTACAAACAGTAGTCTAGCATCTGTCTCGTACACGTCTCCTCGTGTATTAACAACCATGCACAGTGAGTCGGTTACTTTATGAATTAGGCGTACCTGGTTGCCTCTTGTGACATCATCCCCAGTGTCTAATAAGTGTACCTCGCATTGAGTTTGTTCAGTAGAGAGGCAGACAACACCATGAAATTCATCGGCAGCCCAAAGGTTGTCGTTGTGATCGAGGCAAATGTCTTGAATGTTATCAGTCGAGATGAGTCCGCTTTGGCGAGTTATGTGCGTCGTCTCGTGAGTATTGCGGTTATAGACAGATATTCCACAGCCATTTGTCGATACCCATATAAGTCCTTTGCGTTCAGAGGTCTGCACCTTGTATTTATGACTGTTGACAACAGAGAACAAGTGCTCGTCAAAAACCTTCATGCGGATGGTTTCCTGCGTTTTGCGGTCAATGAACCATATTTGGCCTGTATGGTCAAGTACGATGACGTTGCCCAAATTATCGTTTATATAATCACCTCCATGATCAAGTATGTGTTGGTATGGTGCAAGTAGTTCCTCTGGACCTTCACGCTGGCGCACCTGCTTGTATAGACTATCCATTTGTGCTGATGCCATCTCAACGAATTGTTCACGCTTTGTGTCATATACAGAAAATAGATTACCATGCTTCTTTAACAAAATTCTGTCGTCTGATAGGGCATAGCATGTCTCGGCATGACGGAAAGTAGTGAAGAAGTAGCCGTCGTATCTATACAATCCATTTGGACTGCCCATCCATATGTATCCTTTGCTGTCTTGAACCAGCGAACGAATATTGTTGTCGGGCAGTCCGTTGTTTGTGTTCAGCTTGCGAGAGAACACCACAACTGCATCAACCGAGAGGGCACAAAGTGCCATGAATATTAACAACAACTTCCTCATGTTGCAAAGATACTATTTTTTTCTCAATCTCAGCAGTCGCTTAGAAGATAATTAAGGTCTTTGTAAAGTAATACCCATCAGACCTATGACGACATCGTTTGACAGGGTGCGTACTGTGAGTTCTTTCAATGTCTTCTCTCTGTCAAGAGGCATGTCTAGGATGATGCCCGCACCTTTTTCAAACGATCGGTCATTGTAACTTGCAGACATTCCGCCCTTTGCAGGATGTCCATAGCGTTTGCCCATAGGTATTAACTCACGGGAAACACGGGTCGTGGCAAAGTCGATGCGGTAAGGACGTGGCTTTGCTGCATGAAATTGCAGACCATCCTCGTAATAGTCTTGCTCGATGGGGCACCAGTTGTGAGGGTTATGCAGTGGTAGCTCGTTGGTGCTGCCGTCTGTATATGTCACTATAATGATGCCGTTGTCAATACGGCTCTGCATATGATTGGTCGAACCTGCCATCAGCAGGTAAGCATGGCTGGCTTTGCCTGTCAATGGGATGGTGACGTCATTAGGATAGTTGTCCCACAACGAGGTATAAGCTATATTGTGTCCTTTGGCCACTGATCGGAAAGGAATGCCCAGTGTCTCGGTGGTAAACATACCCTTGGAACCAACTTTTCGGCGCAGAGCGATATCGTTGATGTCGGCCATGATTTCGGGATGACACCACTCGCCAATGCCGTGGACAGGAATGGACAGAGTCGTAGATTTTGGACGCGGCGACAGGTAGAAGTTCTTGAAGATGTCGCTGACATTACTGTTCCACTTTGAATCCATATTGACAGTTTCCAAGCGGTCGGTCTGAACATCGTCGAAGTTGTTGCCCCATGCCTTGCCGTCAATATGCTCAGCGGTGATAATCGGTTCAGGCAATGGTTGCTGTATGGCACGGTTTACAATAATAGTTTGCTTCTTTTCTGTAGTTCCTACTGTTTCCGCAAAGCCAATACCGGTATTTTGGCGCAGAACAATCTGCAGGGGTTGTGCAAAGTTCTGTTCTATCTCATATATTTCTTTGTTGCCCTTCCTTTGGAAGGTGTACTTCATATAAGGAGTCTGGATAGAGGCATGTTTCCATTCTGCAGGGAATCCAGGTCGGATGTAGCACCTGCCATTGAGTGCATCGGGACGGATACCATAGAGGCCTTCGATGAAGGCACGTGACGAGATGCCGCAGTTGTCTGAAAAATCACGGTACAGTTCGCCACGGGCACGGTCGTAGAAACTTATCTGCCCGAAGTTGCCAGGACTTGCACCGAGGTAAGCTTGGTCCATGATGTTTGCTTTTATGAGTCGGAACCCCTCTTCGCTGCGACCTGCTTGAAAATAGGCCAGAGCCGTATGCATAGTCTCATCTGCAGCCACATTGTTGATGCTCCATGCGTATGGGTGCCAGTCGGTAGTGGAAATCTGACAGAGTGGCTTTTCTTTCTTGGATGCTTTAACTCCTTCTATTACCACTGGTATATGTGGAATGCATGAGTCTATGTATTGCGTGGCTCGAATGGCCTGCTCGGCTGTTGCCATACCGCAGTCTATAGGGGTGTAGATACTCCACAATGCGGCATGCTCATGCTTGCGTTTCAGCCCCATGAAATCTTGATACTCCGCCCAATGACCACGGTCTTTCAACCATAGGCGTTCATTCATCGCATTCAGCGTCTTGTCAGCCTCTTCTCTATAATAGGTTGGGTCCTCACCAAGAATCTCACAGATGCGTGTGGCTAGTCTGAGTGTACGGTAATTATATGCTGTTGAATGACTAACATTACCCCCGTTATAATAAAGTGCATCGCTCGCCCAGATGCAGCAGTACGCATCATACAGCCCGTCGTTGTCAGGATCGAAGTTGCGTTTCTCCCATTCGAGATGAAGTTTGATGACGGGCCACATTTTTCGCAAATATTCCTTGTTGGCATCATACTCCAAATGTAGCAGCAGTTCATCGATGTAGTTGAGGTTCATGTCGTAGTGATGCATGATGTCCTTGCGGTTGGGGCTGCGACAGATGTAGCCATTGGAGTACATTTGAGTACCCCACGTCTTCGCCTCACGTGCCAATAGCATCTCTGGATCATGAGTGGGGTTAGGAATGACGGGGGCTATGTCGGTTATCTGACTGTTGGCATAGGCATTGAAATGACTAATGGCACGTTCGGGCAGCCCCAACAGGTCGCCTAAGAAACCTGCTCGCCAACCGTTGAGCTGCATACGCCAAACGATAGCACCATGCAGCCATACCTCGCCATCCCACGCACCGTCGGCAGCCGCCATAAGTGCCCCGCCAAGAGTGTTGATGTATGGGTCTGGTGTATCGAATACTATGTGGCCAGCCAGCCATTCGTGGTGCTTCATGGCCTTGTCAAACAGTCGTTTGCCCTCTGTCTCCGTAGGGTTGCTGAGGGTATAGCATCCTTTCTGGTCACAGTCTAATACGACGTAGGTTTTACTGCTGCCAATGCGCCATTCTGTTGTCAGCTTGTTTGTCTCAGTAGGTGCAGGGTCGAAGGCATCGGCAGGGTCAGAATTCATGTCGCCCGAGCGTTTCAAATCAGGGTGCAGAATATCGCACACCGTACACGACAGCATGCCATCCTCGGGTAATCCATGTGAGTCAAACTGCCAAATTACCGACTCCGTATCAGGCTGAGCCAGTACGGTCAGCACGAGATGTTTGTTTTTGCCCCAACTATTGTCGGCCAGCTTATAAACGCGCTTACCAGAGTTATAACGCGCCTCTGCATGCGTGGTCTGCTCCAAGGGTATCTTCTTTCCACCGACTGTAATCCAGAAACGGATGTTGCGGCAGTTTCGGCTACGATAGGTGGCGAAGATTGGACGGTCGCTTGTTTCTACACGGAATTCTGTATAGCCTCCATAGAGTGCGCGGGTATAGCGATTGTTTCCGTTGTGGCACACGATGTCGCGACCGTCTGGATGGTACTGTAGTGTACGGACAGGCTGACCCAAAAGTATGCTTGCCACCATAACAAGGACGATTACTGATAATGTTTTTTGATACTTCATAAGTAATTTGGTTTGATTTTAAAAATAATTAATACTTCACTTCGTTTTCTGTTTCATATAGATTGTATTTTTATGTTGCAAATTTACGGGGTATCCTCTAGTTGAATAGGGTTATTTTATACAATAATGGAAAATAACATTCGTTTTTGCACATTCTTACCTTTGTTGTAAACCGTATAATTTGTATCTTTGTGAAAACAAACAGTAATTCTTTTATGAGATATTATGTCACATCCTTATTGTTCTGGATATCCACATGGTTTGTTCTTTGAAGAATCAAAAAAGATGAAGCAGTAAAAAAATATCCGTTTTTGTACGATTTTACCCTATTA
>X430_Giraffe__coassemble_332_pt1 | contig 11171 bp, 7 predicted proteins | sample X430_Giraffe__metabat2_high_PE_008 | metagenome-assembled genome bin X430_Giraffe
TCTTTCTAAGGGCATGTACATCATCAATGGCAAGAAGTACGTTGTTAAGTAAGAAACCTATCCCTAACCCCTCCCTTGTGGAGGGGAATTAGGAGGTATAATATAAAATGCAGGTGTCCTGATGGGCACCTGCATTTTTTGTTTCATTGAATCTAATATTAAGTTTTGGAATTAAATGGGGCCTCTCCCCCGCCCTCTCCTTTCCTTCGACTAGCTCAGGATAAAAAGAGAGGGAGCTAAGCACGCAAACCCTCATCCTTAAACCCTCATCCAAATTAAGGAGTATAGGAGTGAAGGAGTGGCGCTTCGCCTATAAAATATTTTGCAAAAGATAATAATGTGCTGACAGTATGAGATAAATCAAAAAATTATTATCTTTGCAAGTATTATGAGAAGTTTTGCATCTGACAATAACAGCAGTGTTCATCCACAGGTGATGAATGCACTGCAAGCGGCCAACAACGGCCATGCTATAGGATATGGTGACGACCCTTGGACAGAGGAAGCCACTGAGTTAGTAAAGAAACAGTTTGCCCGCCCATGCGAGGCACTCTTCGTATTCAACGGAACAGGCAGCAACACCATGGCGTTGCAACTGATGACACGTCCTTATCACATCATATTCTGTGCCGAGACAGGACATATTGCTGTTGATGAGTGTGGTGCTCCAAGCAAGGGCACTGGTTGTTTCATGCGCACCATACCTACCCCCGACGGCAAGCTGACGCCAGAACTGCTTAAGCCATACATGACAAACTTCGGCGTGGAGCACCATTCACAGCCAGGAGCAGTGTATATCAGTCAGTGCAGCGAGTTGGGAACCATCTACAAGCCAGAAGAGCTGAAGGCGCTTTGCGACTTTGCCCACAGCCACGGTCTGTTGGTCCACATGGACGGTGCACGCATAAGCAACGCGGCGGCAGCATTAGGTCTTTCACTTGACGAGGTATCGGCAGCATGTGGCATTGACACGCTGACACTGGGTGGCACGAAAAATGGACTGATGGGTGCCGAGTGTGTTGTGATTTTCAACGAAGACTTAGTTAAGGAGGCACGCTACGCACGCAAGCAGTCATGCCAACTAGCAAGTAAGATGCGCTATGTGGCGTGTCAGTTCACTGCCTTCCTGAAAGACAACCTATGGCTGGAGTGCGCCGAGAATGCCAACAGACTGGCAAAGAAGCTTTATGACGAACTGGTAAAGATGCCTAACGTAAGGTTCACACAACCAATGGAGAGCAACCAGCTATTCCTCATTATGCCAAAGGAGATTGAGGAGAAGCTGCATGAGAAATACTATTTCTACTATTGGAACGAGTCTATTGGAGAGATGCGCTTAGTAACATCATGGGACAGTACCGACGAGGATGTGGATGGACTGATTGAGTATATCAAGAACCTCCCCTAACCCCTCCGAAGGCGGGGAATATGGATGAGGGATGAACCGCCTCACCCCCAGCCCCTCTCCATAATGAGAGGGGAGATGAGGAACCTACCCTATACCCCTTTAACTCCTTGAGTATTGTCTACACTCCTAAGCGAAGCGTCACTCCTACACTTCTACACTCCTTTTAAAAAAGGATGAGCAATGAGGAATTGGTCACATAAATAATAACATAATGAACAACAAAAGAAAAACTAATCTACTATTCGTGGCGATTCTGGCAATGGTATGTCTATTGCCTACAGCCATCAGTGCAAAGACCAAGCTTTGCAATCCTAAAGCGAGCAAGGAGGCGAAAGCACTCTACAAAAAGTTGCAACAGATTCATAAAGAGGGCAAGATGCTCTCCGGACAGATGTGGGCGCCATGGGGCATCGACGAGATTGAGAAGGTAAAAGAGATTACAGGCAAGTATCCTGCCGTGAGAGGACATGACTTGATTCATGACCGCAGCAACCAGCGAGAGATTGAACTGATGACCGACTGGCATCGCCGCGGTGGCATTGTGACACTGATGTGGCACTGGGGTGCTCCTACCAAGGGCGAGGGTTACGAGCAGAGCAAGATGACCATCGACGTGGCTAAATGCTTTGTTGACGATACGGAAGAGAACAAGGCTATGTGGGACGACCTGAAGCGCGTGGCCGACTGGCTTACGATTCTTCGCGACGAGAAGGTGCCGGTGCTGTGGCGACCGATGCACGAGTTTGACGGCAAATGGTTCTGGTATGGCAAGGGAGGAGGAAAGAACTTCGTAAAGCTGTGGGAGACAATGTACAACTACTTTACCAAGGAACGCAAGCTGAACAACCTGATATGGGTGCTGCCACATAGCGGTAATATAGACACTACATATATGGTAAGCACAAAGTTCTTCGACATAGCCGGTCCTGACACTTATTCAGAAAAAGCACAACAGGGATTATACTACAAGACCAAAGAGATGTACGGCAAAGGCAGAATGATACCTTTGCATGAATGTGGCACTCTGCCAAATCCAGAGGAATGCAAGAAAAACAATACAAGATGGATTTGGTGGATGTTATGGCATACTGGTCATCTTACCAATCATAATAAAGAGGAACTGATAAGGATTTATAATCATCCGGATGTGCTGACGTTGGAGAACCTCCCCTAACCCCTCCGAAGGCGGGGAAAAGAAAGCCTCTTCGAAGGAGAGAGATGAGGAATGAGAGATGAGGGATGAGGGTTTGCATGCCCCTACGAAAGAGAAAAAAGAAACTCCCCTCTCGAAGTGTGTTAAGCGCTTCGGGAGGGGAGAAACCTTTTTTGTGTTGTTTACCTCAAACCATGAGATTGGAGTTTAATATTCAAGTACCAAGACCTGTCGTGGACGGAGTTCTAAGTCTTTTGACAAGTCGTAATAGCGATTGGTGAGCACGTCTTTCACTCTTGCACTGGTGCCAATAACCTCTGCATAGCGCTTCACCTGCATAGTGGCTGCGGTTGACTTACCGTTAAGGATGGTGAGCACGGTCTTGCCATTATATTGACGTGCTATAACATATACACCCTGATAAGGTATGAACTGGGTCTGACTACCCTTTGTTATCACATCATTGCCCTTGCGCCAGTGGAGCAGACGACTGAGCCAGTTGAACATAGCATTCTCAGCCTTGGTGCGCCCCTCTGCAGTAAAGGCATTGTGAGCATCGCCTGGGAAACCGCCTGGGAAATCCTTGCGCACATTACCATCGGTAACCTCCTTTGTGCCGTTCATAAGCACCTCTGTTCCGTAATACAACTGTGGTATGCGATTTACGGTGAGCAGCAAAGCCAGAGCCTGCTTCAGTGCCAGCGTGTCACGGCCATTGCCAAGGAAACGGTCGGTGTCATGATTTTCGATAAACGCCATCACACTTGATGGATTTGGATAGAGGTAGTCGTAAACAAAACTATTGTATATACGGTTATAACCCTTCCACCAGTCGTCGGTTTCTTCGTTCTTAGCCATATTGAGTTTGTCGAAGAAGCTGAAATCCATCACCGATTTCAGATGACTGTCTATCTTTGCTACCTTAGAACCACCCTGCCATGCAGCAGTATAAGCAGGTTCTGTTACCCATGTCTCGCCAACCACGTTGAAGTTAGGATATTCTTCGTTAAGCTGTCTCATCCATTCAGCCATTGCAGCAGCATCGGCATAAGGATAGGTATCCATGCGAATACCGTCGATGCCAACTGTCTCTATCCACCAGATGCTGTTCTGAATGAGATATGTTATCACATGCGGATTTCGCTGATTGAGGTCGGGCATGCTTGGCACAAACCATCCGTCAACAGTTTCCTTCATGTCAACCTTACTTGCGTATGGGTCGAGCACAGGAGTAAGCTTATAACTTGTCTGAAGATACAAGTCGTTAGTTGACTTCGCACCCTCTGCCTTGGCCTTTTCAAGCCATTCTGGAGTATTGAGCCAGTCTTTGCTTGGCATATCCTCAACCCATGGATGTTCCAATCCGCAATGGTTGAAAATCATATCCATCACGATTTTCAGTCCCTTGGCATGAGCCTCATCAGTAAGACGCTTATACTCTTCGTTTGTTCCAAAACGTGGGTCAACACGGTAATAGTCGGTTGTGGCATAGCCGTGGTATGTGCTGAAACCGTTTTCACTGTCAGGCGAATTATTCTCAAGCACAGGAGTAAACCACAATGCAGTAACACCGAGTTGATTGAAATAGTCGAGATGCTGACGTATACCCTCAAGGTCGCCGCCATGACGCAGACTTGGCTGTGTGCGGTCGTTCTTGTAGGCATTCATGCCCTTAATCTGGTCGTTGTCAGCACTGCCACTGGCAAAGCGGTCGGGCATAAGCATATAAAGCACGTCTTCATTAGTAAAACCATGGCGCTCAGCACCGGCCTTCTCGCGCTGCTTCAACTGGTATTTCACCTTCTTGCCATCCACCTTCAGAGTCATCTCACCTGGTTGCGCACCGCTGAGGTTGAGATATACCAAGAGATAGTTAGGACTGTCGAGTCGTACTATGCGCTCGATAGTTGCGCCAGGATAATCTGTTGTCACTTCCGCCTCTTTGATGTTCTTGCCATAGAGCATCAGCTGTACTTGCGGATTCTTCATTCCCGTATACCAGAATGTAGGGTCGATGCGGTCGACCTTCACTGCAGCATTTATCATCGTGGTGTATAATGCGAGTGTAATTAATAGGAATATTTTTTTCATGTTTTATTTAGTTGACGAGTTGATTGTTATAGTTGACAAGTTGACAAGTAAACAAGTTGACGAGCTGTTTGCTATAGTTGACTCTTACCAAGAAGCACAAAGACTATTAACTAGTTAACTCGTCAACTTGTCTACTCGTCAACTCGTCCACTCGTTTACTTGTTTACTTGTCAACTTCTCTACTCAATTATGTATTATCAAAGCCGATTGTGGCAATACTGTTGCCTTATCACCATTCATGTTGCCCATGCCCTGCTCGTTGATAACGCCGCCCAGAGCAACTATGGTGTATTTGCCTTCTGGGATATTGACTGACTGTGGAGTCTTATTGGCATTGAGCACAACGATGATGTCGCGCCAGTCGTCACGTCCGGCATAGTTCTTCAGGCGGAACGCCACCACATTCTTTGGAGCATCAAGGAACTCCAGATGCTTGCGCACGAGGTCGGCACTGCCAAGGCGGAAGGCAGGATGGTTCTTGCGCAGTTGTATCAGTTTCTGATAATATTCCAGCACCTGCGGATAGCGCTTCATGTTGTCCCAGTCAAGCTGGTTGATAGAGTCAGGAGAGTTGTAACTGTTGTGTACGCCCTTCTTGTCACGCAGCATTTCCTCGCCGCTGAGCATGAATGGAACGCCCTGACTGGTAAAGACTGCTGTCTGTGCCAGTTGGTTAAGGCGAATAAGCTCATCCATAGATATTCCAGGTATGCTGCTCTTCAAACGGTCAACAAGACACATGTCATCGTGACAACTCACATAACTAATCATCTGTGTTGGTTCCGTTGCCCATGGTTTGGTTGAGTAGTTAACCTTTGAGTAGTCGAGTTGCGGATGTTCAATGGCACCAGCGATACCAAACTTTATGCTCTCCTCATTATCTGGCTTGCATGCGAGGAAGGCAGCCTTGTGGTCGTCGTTGAACGGACCGCGCAGTGCGTCACGTATCTCATCGCTAAAGGCGCCAATGCCTGGCATCTGCTGAATGTTTGCCTTCAAACCAAGCTTTTCTGTAGGATAAGCGCAAGAGCCAGCACTCCATCCCTCACCATATATATATATAGTAGGGTCTATTTCATCGACAGCCTTGCGTATCTGGTTCATTGTCTCAATATCGTGAACACCCATAAGGTCGAAGCGGAATCCATCAATATGATACTCGTTAATCCAGTATTTCACTGATTCCACCATATACTTGCGCATCATTTCCTGTTCGCTGGCAGTCTCATTGCCACAGCCGGAGCCGTTGGAATACTGTCCGTCGGCAGTCTTACGATAGAAATAATCAGGATAGGTGCGCTGGAAATTACTTCCGTTGATGTCCCATGTGTGATTATAAACCACATCGAGTATCACACGAATACCCGCATTGTGCAAAGCCTGCACCATCTGCTTGAATTCCTTGATGCGTGTAGCCGGAGTGTATGGGTCGGTTGAATAAGAACCTTCTGGCACATTATAGTTCACAGGGTCGTATCCCCAGTTATACTGCGGTTCATTGAGACGGGTCTCATCAACAGAGGCATAGTCGTAAGAAGGCAGGATATGAATGGCATTAACGCCAAGTGCCTTGAGATGGTCGATGGCTTTCTGCTCTGTCAGCGCGAGGAACTTACCTTTGTTTACCAAACCAGATGACTCATGGATAGAGAAATCACGATGATGCATCTCATAAATCACGAGGTCGGCAGGCGACTTTATAACAGGACGCACATCACTCTCCCACCCTTCTGGATTAGTGGTGGTCATATCAATAATAGCAGCGCGCTTACCGTTTACGCCAACAGCTTTGGCAAAGAGACCAGCACACTCTCCATTTCCCATGTCAAACGTATAGAAGCGGTTCATCATATCACCCTTCACCGTAGCTTCCCAAGTATCCTCACCGGTAAGTTTCATCTTCACCGTCTTCAATGCCTTGCCATTGATTCCAGCCTTATAGATTCTTACCTTCACGCTTTTAGCCTTGCTTGGCGCAAAAATCTTAAACGTGGTTTGCTGCGGTGTATAATCCGCCTCCTTAAAATCATTTGCCGCCACGGTCTTAGGCAGCAACATGGTCATAAGTCCCATAACAATCCATTTCTTCATATGCTTTATTTTTTTAGTTAACGAGCAAACTAGTTGACGAGAAGACTGCTTGCTTGTTTACTTAACTACAATTATTAACTTGTTAACTCGTCAACTTATCAACTCGTCAACTCGTCAACTAAGAAACAACCCGTCAACTCACAACTATAACATTTACAAAGATACACCATTTCATCTAGACAACAATACGTTTTAAGCTTTTTAAATTTATAAGTTGTTAAAACGATTGCACTGGCAATAAATTGACGCTTATAGATTAGATTTTCCTCAAAGAGATTGACAAAATAAAAGGAATTAGCATTCTTACAAAAAGACCAGTGTTAATACACATTTTAAATATTAAGAATATAAAAAGCAACAAAAAACAAAATATATTAAAGAAAATAATCGTATCTTTGCATTCTAAACCCAAAACAATAACATATATCATACTGAATAACAATAAAAGAAGCAATGCTTGAAGTGCTTAACACATACGAGACCATCTCGCTCGGCGAGATGAAGGCGGTGCGGCTGATGAATCGTATCGACACTAAGTATGTCACCACCATGCCAATGCTCATCAAACTACTTGAGATAGCACAACCTGAATATATGGTGCAGAGCATAGACGGGTCTTTGAACATGCCCTACTACACCCTGTACTTTGAGACCGACGATGCCCACATGTACATGGAGCATCTGCGAGGCAGAAAGCGCCGTCAGAAAATACGCATAAGGAAATATGTGCATTCTGACACGGCATTTCTTGAGATAAAAAACAAGAACAACAAGGGGCGCACATCAAAGAAACGCATAGACTACATAGAGGGAAACACAGCCGAGCAGGAGCAGTTTATCAACGAAAAGGCAAACTACGCATACTCAGACTTGAGCAAGCGCATAGAAAATAAGTTCTCACGCATAACCTTGGTGAACAAAGGCAAAACGGAGCGACTGACGATTGACACCGACCTGCGTTTCCACAATTTGAGAAATAACGAGTCGTGCGCCGTTGAGGGATTGGTGATAATAGAACATAAGCGCGACGGCAATGTCTATTCGCCTATTTCAGCCATACTCAACCAACTGCGCATATTCCCTGCGAAATTCAGCAAATACTGCATGGGAATGGCACTAACCGACAGCACACTGAAGCGCAACCGCTTTAAGGAACGCCTGCGAATGGTAAGAAAGATTTGCAATGTAAATAATAACATTAACTTTTAGAATAAATTATGGAATTCATGGAAGAACTTGAAACCTTTGAAGCAACACTGATTGATGCTAGTGACATCGGAAGTCTATTGATTAGATTTCTGTTCAACGCTATTTTTATATGGTTTGTAATCCACAAACTATATTACCCAAAGAGTCAGCGTAAGGACTATTACTTTACGTTTGCTGTTATCAGCGTGAGCATCTTCTTCCTTATCTACCTCTTAGGAGGCGTTAAGATTAAGGTTGGATTCGCCCTCGGTCTGTTTGCCATCTTCGGCATCATACGCTACCGAACGGAGTCGATGAATGTGCGCGAGATGACTTATCTGTTTACCATCATCGCCATGACCGTGGTCAATGCGCTCGGCGTGACACTAAGCTATGGCGAACTGTTCCTTACCAACCTGATATTCATCGTGTGCATCAAACTGGCTGAGAACCAGCCTTGGCTTAAGCATGTGTCGGAGAAATTGGTTATGTACGACCGCATAGACCTGATAACTCCTGAAAAGCGTGAGGAGATGATTGAAGACCTGCATAAACGTCTTGGGGTTGAAATCATTAAAGTGGAAGTGGGAGCCGTGGATTTCCTCCGCGACATCGCCATGATAAAGGTGTATTATGACGACCCTCACGAGACAAGCAACACAGTGAATAAGATAATGAAATTTCCGAAGGAGGGGTAGGGAGTTTTGAATTAGGAATTAGGAATTAGGAATTAAGAATTAGGAGTGCGAAGCTGATTAGCGTTAGTGAACTAATTAGGAATTAGGACTGCGAAGCTGATTAGCGTAAGTGAACTAATTAGGAATTAGGAATTAAGACTAATAAAATATGAAGATAAAACAAATATTCATGGCTTTTGCTTTGACAGCAATGGCATTGCCAACAATGGCACAAAGTCTTTGGACAACAGTAGAGGCAGAGAAGAAAATAGTGGGAGACTTAGGCGCATTCGTAGAAGCCGAGTATCGTACGCACGATGGCATGTCATCAACCGAGCGTTGGTCTGGAACAATCGGACTTGAATATAAAATACTGAAGAACCTTAAGGCAACCGCAGGATACTCATATATCCATCAGCATACAGAAGATGAGGTAACAAAGAAAGGCAACTACATCCCTGCATACTGGCAGCCACGCCACAGAGGATTCTTCGCTTTGACTGGAAGCTACAAATGGAAGAACTTTGAGTTCTCACTGCGCGAGAGATATCAATACACATATCGCACGGAGCAGTCGGTGGATAAGTTTGACGAGGATGGCGACCGCAAGGCCGACGAACTGATAGAAGGCAAGGGCAAACACATCTTGCGCTCACGTCTTGAGGTGGAATACAAGATAAAGAAGTGTGACATCACTCCATTCGTATCTTACGAGCTTTACAGCGGATTGCAGGAAGCAATGGCAACCGACAAGATGCGCTACACTGTGGGCGCTTCATATAAGATAAACAAGAAGCACTCTGTAAATGCTTACTATCGTTATATCGACCATAGCGACGATGACGAGTCGGCTGGACACATAATCGGTGTGGGATATAAGATTAAGCTTTAGGGGCCCCTACTGCACGCAATCCCTTATCCTTTTTCCTCTCCCTCGGAGGGGAGGCAGATCGGTGTCTTGTAAACTCATCAACTTATCAACTCATCAACATGTCAACTACAAAAATATGAAAAATAAATTTTTATATCTGTTGCTTTCAGGATTCATCGCCTGTAACATTGCCTGTTCATCATCCGATGATGAAGAAATAGTACCACCTCCAACACCTGAAGAGGAAGAGGAAGAAAAGCCAGAACCACCAGCACCACCTGTTGAGGATGGTGACGACATTCCTGCATACGACTACAACATCGTGCAGTGGAATGGCGAGAAGGCTGACGATGCGGCTAAGGACAAGCCAAGCTATGATGTGGACTTGTATTACGAGGCAAACGCATTCTCTAACATCGTAGAGGTGAAATATGATGGCAACAAAGCTACAGTCACATCAACAAGCAGTAAGATAAAATGCCAAGTTACCGATGCTTACGTTACTATCGACCTGCTCACCAATCTGGTGAAGAACACTGAGATAAAGATTAGCGGAAAGAGCAACGACGGCGGATTGAAGATATACGGCAAAAACAAGTATAAGCTTACTATGAACGGCGTTGAGCTGTCGTCAAGACGCGGACCTGCCATCAACAACCAGAACAAGAAAGCCCTGTTTGTTCATCTGACAGAGGGAACAACAAACATCCTGAAAGACAGCACCATCTATGTAGACGATGCTCACTACGTAGAGACAACGGCAGCCGAGGAAGACCGCAAGGGATGCTTCTTCAGCGAGGGTAACATGGTGTTCAGTGGCACTGGTGTATTGCAAGTGGCGGCAAAATATCGCCATGGCATCGCTACCGACTCATGGCTGTACACTCGTCCTGGTGTAACCATCGCAATCACAGAGGCTGCAAAGAATGCTTTGCATGTAAAGGGTGATATTGACGACAACATGGGAGTGAATATAACTGGCGGACTCATCCACGCATGCATATCATCTCCTGCAGGAAAGGCTATCAAGACCGACCATAATGTAGAGATAAGCGGCGGCAAACTGGTATTATGCACAACTGGCGATGCTATCTACGACGCCGAAACCAACGACTTGTCATCGGCTGCTGGCATCAACAGCGACGGTGCTGTGACAATCAATGGCGGCGATATCACTATAAAGAGCACAGGAAAAGCTGGCAAGGGCATTAATGCCACTACCGACCTGACCATCAGCGGTGGCGAGGTATTCGTGGCCACAACAGGAAACCGCTACGAATATTCTACCGAGCTCACCTCTTCGCCAAAGGCGGTAAAGGCAGACGGCAACATAACCATCAGCAATGGCAAACTGACTATTGCCGCAACAGGCAAGAGCGACGGCGCTGAGGGTTTGGAGTGCAAGAAGAAACTAAGCATAAGCGGTGGCGACATCAATGTTTATGCTTACGACGATGCGATTAGTGCAACTGAGCAACTGGCTATAAGCAACGGAACGGTTTACACCTATTCAAGTGCCAACGATGGTATCGACGTCAACGGCACGCTGACCATCGACGGCGGAACCGTTACAGCCATCGGCGGACAAGTTCCTGAGGGCGGCATCGACGTCGACGTAAAGGGCAAGTTCATGATTAATGGTGGCACCGTGGTTGCTCTTGGTGGCATGATGGAGCAACAGCCTGATGCAGC
>X430_Giraffe__coassemble_333_pt1 | contig 11138 bp, 10 predicted proteins | sample X430_Giraffe__metabat2_high_PE_008 | metagenome-assembled genome bin X430_Giraffe
AGATTACAAATCACGTGCTCTGGCCAACTGAGCTAAAGAGGCGGGTGGGTAAGCTACTTACATCGCGCCGCTACAACCAACTACCTTTGCTACGTTCCCGTCCTGGAGGATTCGAAGGGAGCTGGCCGTGCAAGACTTACCCATGTTTCGTAAGCGGGTGCAAAGGTAATAAAAAAAGAGAAAAGAGAGGAATGAAGAGCAAAGAATTATTTGATTTTAACATTTTCACATTATTTATTATGCCATAATGCAGATAATAGAAGCAAAATTCGTAATTTTGCAAAATATATTCGTAGACAAAACATTAATGACACCAGAAGAATATAAATAGTTAAAGGCATTTTCGCGTATTGACGGTGCAATGCTTGGCGCCATGTGGATAATAAGTTTTGCCTTTTACGTTATGGGAATGAGCAACCCCATGATGATGATGGGCGGAATGATAATAGCCATTTGCTCGCCTTTCTTCGCCGCACAGAGAGTGCGCAGGTTCAGAGACTACGCTCGCGATGGCATCATTTCATTTAAACGAGCTTATGGTTATTCTGTGCTTATTTTCTTTTACGCGGCTCTGCTATTCGCAGCCGGCCAGTATATTTATTTTGAGTTTATAGATCAGGGGCACATTGCAAATCAGATAATCAACATGATGAATGAGCCGCAAAACAAAAAGATAATAGAAGCTTACGGCATGCAGAAGTCACTGGACGACAGCATCAAGATTATGTCGGAGACACGTGCCATTGACTATGCGCTAAACTACCTGAGCGTTAACATTATTATTGGCATGATTCTGAGCCTGCCAATAGCGGGGGTGATGAAGAGGGGGAAGAGTTAGGAGTTAGGAGTGAGGAATTAGGAGTTAGGAGTTAGGAGCTGATGAGCGTTAGCTAACTAATTAGGAGTGAGGAGTGAGGAGTTAAAGGTCATTGCCTGGGCAAGTAAACCTTAATCTTTAATCTCTAATCTTTAATCCAACTTTAGGAGTTCAGAAGTTCAGACATATGTTTGACACTCAATCGCTCAACGTTAATCGTTAATCGTTAATCGTTCCATCCAATTAAGAATTAAGCATTAAGAATTAAGCATTATCATTAGCATTAACATGGATATATCAGTAGTTATACCTCTTTACAATGAGGACGAGTCGCTGCCAGAGCTCTTTGCCTGGATTGAGCGAGTAATGAAAGAAAACAATTTTACATACGAGGTAATATTCGTTAACGATGGTTCTACCGACCGCTCATGGGAGGTGATAGAGGAACTGGGCAAGAAGTCGGACTGCGTGCGTGGCATAAAGTTCCGCCGCAACTATGGCAAGAGTCCTGCTCTGTACTGTGGTTTTGAGCAGGCACAGGGCGACGTGGTGATAACCATGGATGCCGACCTGCAAGACTCGCCCGACGAGATACCAGAGTTGTATCGTATGATAATGAAAGACGGTTATGACTTGGTTTCTGGATACAAACAGAAACGTTATGACCCGCTGTCAAAGACCATTCCAACCAAACTGTTTAACGCCACAGCAAGAAAAATTAGCGGTATAAAGAACCTGCATGACTTCAACTGCGGACTGAAAGCATACCGCAAAGCGGTGATAAAGAACATTGAGGTGTATGGCGAGATGCACAGATATATTCCATATCTGGCAAAGAATGCTGGATTCGACAAGATTGGCGAAAAGGTGGTTCAGCATCAGGCACGCAAATACGGCACAACGAAATTTGGATTGAACCGCTTCGTAAATGGTTATCTCGACCTCATTACCTTATGGTTCCTTGGCAGCTTTGGCAAGAAGCCTATGCACGTGTTCGGATTCCTCGGAACAATAATGTTTATCATTGGTTTCTTCGCCGCCATTGTTATTGGCGCAGACAAACTGTATGCTCTGGCATGCGGCATACCGCAACGACTGGTGACAGACTCTCCTTATTTCTATATATCATTGACAATGATGATTATAGGAACACAGTTCTTCCTGTTTGGATTCATAGGCGACCTGATAAGCCGCAGTTCGCAGAACCGCAACGAGTATCAGATTGAGAAAACTATTTAGAGTTAGGAGTTAGGAGTTTGGAGTTAGGAGTTAGGAGTTAGGAGTTGGGAGTTGGGAGTTTGTCTGATTCCTATACAATATAATAAGGATGAGAGATAGAGTGATAAAAGAAACAAACAAGAAGAAGGAAGGGAAGAAGATGATGAAGCGGATAAAGACTGCTTTCATTATGCTTTATTCTTCGCTCTTCATATTAACCGCATGCACATCGATAGACTGCCCTGTTGAGAACACGGTGGTTACAAAGTATGAGCTGCGCAAGGCTGGAGGCTTGAGCGTTGACACACTGAGAGACACACTCACAATATCAACACCAAGAATGATGGGCAACGACACTGTGCTGATAAACAGAATGGTAAACACCACTTCGTTTGACTTGCCAATAAGCTACAGCAATGCCGAAGACACATTATATTTTGAAGTAAGCGGCAAGACATGGCAATCGATAGACACATTATATATAATAAAGGATAATATCCCGCATTTTGAGTCTGTTGACTGTCAGGTATCATTCTTCCACAATCTTAAAGAGGCAAAGACAACAAAACATGCCATTGACTCTGTTGTGATAAACAAATCGTTCGTAGACTATGACCAGACAAAAAAGCACATACACATTTATTTCAAGAGCCGTCGTTAGTCTTGCATGCCTGTTGTTTGCCATCAGCACAATGGCACAGAACAGGAAGATAGTAAACAACGCCGACACCATGCCTTTGCTCAAAGGCGTGCAGTTATCGGTGGATGTAGCTGGTCCGATAATAAAGCAACTGAGCGACTATGGAGAATATGAGGCTGCGCTACGACTGAACCTCAAAAACAAATATTTTCCAATCTTTGAGCTTGGCTATGGCATGGCGGAGCACCTTAACGACGAGGTTACTGGCATCAGTTATGAGACAAGTGCGCCTTATTTCCGCATTGGATGCGACTTGAATCTGCTGAAAAACAAGAACTCAGAGAATCATTTCTATGGTGGTATAAGGTATGCCTTTACCACATATAAGGTGGACATATCACGCCATGACATGCAAGACCCTGTTTGGGGAAGCATGGCTGGATTTGACATTAACGGAGAGAACTGCAATCAGCACTGGCTGGAGCTGGTGTTTGGCATAGACTCAAAGATATGGGGACCGCTGCACCTTGGATGGAGCGTGAGATACAAGCGTCGCATAGCACATAAGGACAGCAGCATTGGCAACACATGGTATGTGCCTGGTTATGGCAAATATGGCGACACAAGACTGGGTGGCAACTTTTATGTAACAATAGATATTTAGAGAGAAGCCCTCTCCTGGGTTCACCTCGGGGAGGGAACTGTACTACTAAAATAAAATATTATGAATAAGAAAAAACTGCTTTGGCAGGTGCCTTTCCTGACAATACTCATTGTTGGGTCTATTCTGATTGTGAGCAAGCAAAACGATGTCACATACCACAATGACAGAGGCTTTATATTTGGCACAACATATAATATTACTTATCAGAACAAAGAAAATCTCCATGCAGAGATAAAAGCAGAACTGATGAAAGTAGACAGTTCTCTTTCTGTATTCAACTTTGAATCAACCATTACACAAGTAAACAGAAATAAACAGTTTGATGCAGACATCATGCTGGCACATGTGTTCCAATTGGCACAGAGCATATCAGAAGAGACAAACGGAGCATTCGACATAACGGTAGCACCACTTGTAAACGCATGGGGATTCGGTTTTGAAGAAAGCAAATCGCCCACCCCAGCAGCCATAGACAGCCTGAAAGAGATGGTTGGATATAAAAAAGTAAAAATAATAGATAACACCATCATCAAACAAGACCCAAGGATAATGCTCGACTGCAGCGCCATAGCAAAAGGTTATGGATGCGACGTTGTGGCAAACCTATTGGAAAGACATGGCATAAAAAACTTTATGGTGGAAATAGGCGGTGAGATAGTAACACTTGGAAATAGTCCTAAGCGCCAGCCATGGAAAATTGGAGTATCCAAACCCACAGAAGACTCGCTGAGCACAAGCGGCGAACTGCAACGAGTGCTCAACGTAACAGACAAGGCGATGGCAACAAGCGGCAATTACCGCAACTTTTATTATAAAGACGGAAAAAGATTTGCCCACACCATAAACCCAGAAACGGGGTACCCTGTTGAGCACAGTCTGCTATCAGCTACAGTTCTCGCTGACAACTGCGCCACAGCCGACGCCTATGCCACTGCCTTCATGGTGATGGGATTGGAGAAGGCAAAGAAACTGCTTGAAAAGCATCCTGAGTTGTTGGTATATTTCATCTACGACGAAGACGGCGAATTGAAAGAATACCTGTCAGAGGGATTAGAGAGATGAGAGGCTCCTAAAGTTGGATTAAAGATTAGAGATTAAAGATTAAGGTTTACTTGCTCAGGCAATGGCCTTTAACTCCATTTAACTCCTGAACTTCTGAACTCCTAAAGTTGGATTAAAGATTAGAGATTAAATATTAAGGTCTGTATGCCTAGGTAATGGCCTTTAACTCCCTTTAAATCCTGAACTCCTAACTCCTCATTAGTTCGCTAACGCTCATCAGCTCCGCAGTCCTAACTCCCAACTCCTAACTACTAATTCCTAACTCCTAACTCCTAACTAAAAATATGGCAACAATACAACTATACGACAAACTATTGGAATTTCCATTGTTTCAGGGCATGAGCCAGAATGAGCTGATGCAAGTTGTTGCACATACTAAGTTTAACTTCCTGAAAATAGAGACAGGCAAGAAAATAGTAAAAGATGGCGACAAGTGTGAGCATTTTATTTTTGTTACAAACGGAAGAATAAAATGCGAGACTATATCTGATGACCATAGTTACACTTTTGTTGAATATATATCCGCACCATTCACAATACAGCCAGAACAACTATTCGGCATCAACCAGCGCTACCGTAGCACATTTACGGCAGATAGCAAGGTCAACATCATCACTATTGACAAAAAAGAGGTGATGAACCTTGGAGAGAATTTCCTGGTGTTCCGACTTAACATGCTTAACATGTTTACCACTCAGGCACATAAGCTGCAGCGAATGACATGGCAACACCAGCCAACAGACCTGCGCAAGCGCATAATACGCTTTATAACCAACCACTCACAGCATCCCGCAGGCAAGAAGATTGTTTATATTCTTATGGAGAAACTGGGCAGGGAACTTAACGACAGTCGCCTTGACATATCGCGAGCACTTAACTCATTGGAGGATGAGGGACTATTGGTATTAAAACGCGGACGCATAGAGATACCTTCACTTGAAAGCCTCATCAAGTGGAGCGCGGAAAATTAGAGAAACCTTAAGAAATATTTTCCCTGCTCAGATTGCACTGAGCAGAGAAACTATAATATCGTATATTTTACGCCGCCCCACATTCCACAGACATAACCCAGCGGACCTTCGCCTTCATGGATAAGATGATACAAATGCAATGGTTCACCATCAATAATATGATCGAGCTGAAATGTATCTCCTACACTTAGCTTGCTGTTAAGCGACTCAAGCACGGTAAACTTCCTGTCACCATCATATCTGATTGTAACACATCTGTTTGGATTCCAAGTAAGGCGCAATTGGTCCTGTGGTTCAAGCGTACTAACATACAAGCATTTGTTCTTAATAAAATCGCTTTCTATCTCAACATTAGCGGTAGAATCATGAATAAATGCATCCCAGTCTTGATAACCCACATAGAGACAGAGCACATCAAGAGTAAAACGTCTTGGGTTTCTAGTTTCTTGATTACTAAAAATCCCCAAAAACGTTTCAAAGTCATTGGATTTATGGTTATTCTTGTTTTCTCACATATATCTTCTGACAAATAGTTGAAGTCTGTTGGAGCACACATTTTTCTTCCTGCTGTCTTCTCCACTGCAGCCCTCAATTTCTTATACATCACTTCCATTATTAAAAAAAGGTTCTAGTTGTTTGGATTGATTTCTACTGCAAAATAACAAATAATTATCCATATTACCACATTTTCTATTGTATTTTTACGAAAGCACGCTCATAAGTACCAATTTGTTTGAAAACATTATTATATTGTAAGTTAATGATACAAAAAAATAAATTACTTTTGTGTTTTTTTTCTTAACTTTGCAAAATCTAAGAATAAACATTATGAGCGATATAACACAAGACATACATACTGGGACAAACCCTTTTTTCGAACCATACAATACACCACATGACGTGCCTCCATTCGACAGAATACGCCTTGAGCATTTTGAAGAGGCGTTCATGGAAGGCATCAGGAGAGAAAAAGAGCAGATAGACAAAACTGTAAACGACCCAGACAGACCAACATTCGACAATACAATCATAAATAAAGAGGACGAGCCAGAAGGCTATTACGACCTATTATCAAGAGTATCTGCGGTTTTCTTCAACCTGCTAAGCGCCGAGACCAACGACGAGATGGATGCCTTGGCACAGAAGATGCAGCCGATACTAACCCAGCATGCCAACGACATCAGACTGAACAAGCCTTTGTTTGAGCGCATCAAAGCCGTGCATCTGCACCACCGCCGCTTAACTCCAGAGGAAAAGCGACTTCTCGACGACACATACGAGGGATTCACACGAAGCGGTGCCTTGCTTGACGACGAGAACAAAGAATTGCTGCGACGCCTTTCAGAAGAGGCAAGCATGTTGTCTTTGCAATTCTCACAGAATTTGCTTAAAGAAGAGAAAGCTTTCTCACTCCATATAACCGATGAGAACGATTTATCGGGATTGCCAGACACAGCTCGTGAGGCAGCAGCCATGGCAGCCAAAGAGCAAGGTAAGGAAGGATGGGTGTTCACTCTCGACCATCCAAGTTATGGACCATTCATGACATACGCAGACAATCGTGAACTGCGCCGCCAGATGTATATGGCAAAGAACACCGTATGCATTAAGGACAACACCGAGAATAACCTTGAGATATGCAAGCGCCTGATAAATCTGCGCCGCGAGATAGCACAGTTATTAGGTTCAAAGACATACGCCGACCATGTGCTAAGACACCGAATGGCAAGCAAGACACGCAATGTATATAATCTGCTTGACAGCCTTATCAAGGCATATAAGCCTACAGCCATCAAAGAAGTAGAGGAAATAACAAAGATGGCAAAGAGATGTAAGAAAACGAGTAGCAGTTCTTGCTCAAACAAATTGTCAACCCGCCAACTCGCCAACTTGTCAACTGACTTACAGCCTTGGGACTTCAGTTACTACTCACACAAACTGCAACTGAAAAAATATAATCTCGATGCAGAGATGCTGCGCCCTTATTTCGAGTTGTCAAAGGTAATCGACGGAGTATTCGGACTGGCCACAAAGTTATATGGAATAACATTCAAAGAAAACAAAGACATCCCAGTATATCATCCAGACGTTAAAGCCTACGAGGTATTTGATGAGGATGGTTCCTATCTGGCTGTGCTGTACACCGACTTCCACCCACGCAAGGGCAAACAAGGCGGTGCTTGGATGACAGAATATCAGGGGCAGTGGATTGACCGCAAGGGTGTTAACGTACGTCCGCATGTTAGTCTTGTAATGAACTTCAGCAAACCAACAGAGGACAAACCCGCCTTACTAACATTGGGCGAGGTAGAGACATTCCTTCATGAGTTTGGACATGCACTTCATGGCATGTTTGCCAACACACGATTTGGCAGTCTAAGCGGCACCAATGTGTTCTGGGACTTCGTTGAACTGCCATCACAGTTCATGGAGAACTATGCCATAGAAAAAGACTTCCTGCGCACCTTCGCTTTCCACTATGAGACAGGCGAGCCTCTGCCCGACGAACTGATAAAGCGCATTATCAAAAGCCGCAACTTCATGACCGCCTATGGTTGTATGCGCCAGGTTAGCTTTGGTCTGCTCGACATGGCATATTACACAAAAAAAGACGAATTTGCAGAAGACATTATACCATTTGAGAAGAAAGCATGGGAGAAAGCCATGGTGCTTCCTCAACTGCCAGACACCTGTATGACTGTTCAGTTCAGCCATATCATGGCAGGAGGATATGCAGCAGGGTATTATAGTTATAAATGGGCCGAGGTGCTCGACGCCGATGCTTTCAGCGTGTTCAAGAAAAACGGTATCTTCGACAGGAAAACAGCACAGCGATTCCGCGACTGCATCCTTAGCAAGGGAGGCACAGAGCATCCGATGACTTTATACAAGAACTTCCGCGGCTGTGAGCCTACCATTGACGCACTGCTTAGGAGAAATGGGATTAAAAGGGGGAAGAGTTAGGAGTGAGGAATTAGGAGTTAGGAGTTAGGAGTTAAAGGGAGTTAAAGGGAGTTAAAGGGAGTTAAAGGGAGCTAAAGGCCATTACCTTGGCATACAGACTTTAATCTTTAATCTCTAATCTTTAATCCAACTTTAGGAGTTCAGACATATGCTCAGCGCTCATCGCTCATCGTTAATCGTTCACCCCTCATCCAATTAAGCATTAAGAATTAAGAATTAAGCATTGCAATTATGACTGACATAAATATCACATCGCCTAATAAGGCAAATGAGAACACTAAGCAGCATCTTCTCGACTTGCGCTATCTTCGCATGGCAAGAATATGGTCGGAAAATAGTTATTGCCAAAGACGCAAAGTGGGAGCACTGGTTGTGAAAAACAAGATGATAATCAGCGACGGATACAACGGCACACCAAGTGGCTTTGAGAATGTTTGCGAGACAGAAGACAATGTTACCAAACCATACGTACTTCATGCAGAGGCTAACGCTATAACCAAACTGGCACGAAGCGAGAACAATAGCGATGGCGCCACACTCTATGTCACTGCCTCACCATGCATCGAATGTGCCAAACTGATTATACAGGCTGGCATCAAGCGAGTGGTATATGGCGAGAAGTATCGCCTTGAGGATGGCATAAACTTACTTAAGCGTGCTGGCATAGACGTTATATATTTAAACCCAGACGAAGAATGAGCACAAGAAAGTCAAACCGTATGATGCCTCTGATAATGGCACTTTGCGTTATCTTAGGTATTCTTATCGGAACATTTTACACTAATCATTTCTCAGGCAACAAACTGAGCATAATCAATAGCAGTGGCAATAAGCTTAACAATCTGCTGCATATCATCAACGACCAGTATGTTGACACCGTAAGCATAAACGGACTGGTTGAGAAAGCCATGCCGCAGATATTGTCGGAGCTAGACCCCCACTCTGTTTATATTGGAGCAAAAGACGCACAATCGGCCAATGACGACCTGCGCAGCTCATTCTCTGGAGTGGGCATTGAGTTTACCATACGCAAGGACACAATCCATGTTCAGGCTGTAATAGGCAATGGTCCCGCCGAGCGTGCTGGTCTTATTGCAGGCGACAAGATAGTAAGCGTTGACGACTCCATATTCGTGGGCAAGCAAGTAACCAATGATGCCGCCATGCGCAAACTGAAAGGTCCTAAAGACACCAAAGTAAAGATAGGCGTAATAAGGAATAAAGAGAAAGAGCCAAGATACTTTACTGTGACACGCGGTGACATACCTCAGAAAAGTATCATTGCGGCGTATATGCTCGACAAGAATACTGGATATATAAGAATAAAGAAGTTTGCAGAAAACACATATACCGAGCTTCTCATAGCCTTAGCGCGCCTGTCACAGGAGAATTTCCAGAATCTGGTTATCGACCTTCGCGGCAACGTAGGCGGTTTCCTCGGTTCTGCTGTACAGATAGCCAATGAGTTTTTAAGCAAAGACCGCCTCATCGTGTATACCGAAGGACGCAAGTCGCCACGACAGGAGTTCCGCAGCGATGGCAGAGGCACCTACAGTCACATTCCTCTTGTGGTTCTCATCGACGAAGGTTCAGCATCATCATCTGAGATTCTTGCTGGAGCAATTCAGGATAACGACCGCGGCACAATCATTGGCCGACGCTCATTTGGCAAAGGACTGGTGCAGCAGCCTATGGCTTTCAGCGATGGTTCACTTATTCGCCTTACCATTGCCCGTTATTATTCACCATCAGGACGTTGCATCCAGAAACCATATACTTCTGGAGACGGCAAGAGCTATGAGGAAGATTTGCTCACAAGATATGAGCACGGCGAGTTCTTTAACCAGGACAGCATCAAGCATACAGGACCAGAATACCACACTACCATGGGCAGAACAGTATATGGCGGCGGCGGTATTACTCCCGACATATTCATTGCAGAAGACACAACCAACGTAACCTCTTATTATAAAGAGGCAAGCATCAGCGGTCTTATCATACAGTTTGCCTTTGAATACACTGATGAAAACCGCAGCGACATGGCAAAATACGAGACTATGGAGGAGCTTGCGAAATATCTTGACAAGCAAAACATGGTAGACAAATTTGTAAGATATGCCGAGAAAAACGGTTTGCGCCGCCGCAACCTGATGATACGCAAGTCGCACAAACTGCTTGAGCTATTCATCCACAGCCGTATTATTTACAATATGCTCGACGAGCAGGCTTGGACAGAGTATAACAACCTCGACGACCCTGCCATAATAAAGACGCTTGAAGTGTTTAAAGACAGGAAAGCCTTTCCACAAGCGCCCGACCCTGAAGACGGAACGGAAGACGACACAGATGAATAAGAAAGAATTAAGAGCGGCTATTCGCAATAACAAACGACAGTTCACCCAGCAGCAGTTGGATGAGCTGTCGTTTGCCGTTATTGAAAAACTAAAAAAGAATAAGGCATTCATATCTGCCAGAAGAGTCTTGCTTTACCATTCGCTGCCTGATGAGGTAAACACCCACCTGCTTATAAACGAGATTAAAGACAAAACCATCTTGCTGCCTCGGGTAATAGACAATGAAAACATGGTGGTTTGCGAATATAATGGCAGTGACTCTGTATGCGAAGGAGCATTCAGGATTATGGAACCATACGGGCAACCAATTACCGACTATTCAGATATAGACCTTGCCATAATACCAGGCATGGCTTTCGACAGTAATGGCAACCGCCTTGGGCGCGGCAAAGGTTATTACGACCGTCTGCTCAGTAAAATGCCGCACATATATAAAATTGGTTTATGC
>X430_Giraffe__coassemble_340_pt1 | contig 11063 bp, 6 predicted proteins | sample X430_Giraffe__metabat2_high_PE_008 | metagenome-assembled genome bin X430_Giraffe
CTCGTATGCAGGGAAATATTCACAGCAGTCGTATTTGCCTACGAGTCTGTCGGCAGCAAGCAGAAGGGTGGCCTTAGACAACTGACTGCCATGATAACCATATTTGGCATAGCGAATGGGACTAACGGTTATTACAATCTTTACATCCTTGTTGCGACTTCTCAGAATTTCTACTGCCTCAGACAGATAATCGCAACATTGCTCAATGGTCAGTTGTTCCTCTGAAAACAAACGTTGCGGGCGTTTCTGACAGTTGTCAACAATCTCGCCTGTCTCTTTCAGGCGATATATATGATTAGTGCCCAAGGTAAAGAATGCCAACGTTGGCGATTCTGAACTTCGCTCCACGGTATGAAGGATGCTTGCGGGATTATACATCACTCCATAAGGATTGACTATAGCGCGGAAATTCTCAGCGACAAAACGACTTCCGATGTTATCCGCAAAACAAGAGCCCACAAAGAGCATCTGCTCCTGCGGGTCAATCTTGAACTGTGGGGTATCTATCGCTACTTTTGTCCTGAATTCCATATTATATACAATGCCTCATTAAGAATTATGCATTATGAATTAAGCATTAAGCATTATGCATTGCCTAACTTCTGCTTATCTGCAATCCCTTCTTGCTAAGAGACATCTCCACAAAGCGGGCATTAGAATTTGTTCTGTTAACAGCAAGTATCTGCTTAATACGTGCCGCTGCCTCTGGGTCTTTTGCCACCATATAGAGATAACCGCCTCCGCCAGCGCCTGGCAGTTTATAACCAAGACAGAGGTCGTCAACCAAATCTGTCAGTGCCTTTACTGCTGCAGGATTGGTGCCACTGTCTATAGTCTGGTTTTGTATCCATGTCTTTCTAACAAGCGCTCCAAGCTGATTGAAGTCATGGCGCTGTATGGTCTCATACATATCAAGGGCGTGGGCCTTCATCTCACGCAGCATTTGAAGCTGACCATTATGATTGAGGAACATACGGCGCACAATCTCCGAAAGGATATTCTTAGCGGTTCGAGTGATGCCTGTATAATACAACAGATGACACTGTGCATATTCTGGCTGAGTGAAGATATCATCTGGCAACCAGCGAACGAGCGGCGTCTGCTCAAAGCCACGCTGTGTCTGAAGCAGTTTTACACCGCCAAGCACACCGCCAAACTGGTCTTGCCAGCCACCGCCTGTGGTCAGCAACTGTTCTAATACAAGCGTGCGGCGACCAATCTCGCTCTTATCCCATGCCAATGAGCAGAAATCATTGATAGCACCGAGCACAGTAGCAGCAAGGATACTGCTTGTTCCGAGTCCGCTTCCTGCAGGAATAGCCGAGAGCAATGTCAGTTCTATACCACAACCGAAAGATTCCAGCTGTGCTTTCAATGAAGGATAGGTTTCATTGCAGAAGCCTGGCAGGAAACCAGCAAGCGCAAGAGCTGCCTTTGGTATTGAGAACGGACTGCCCACATGCATGAAATCGGCCAGTTGCTCGTATGTATCTATCACCTCCACTGCACCAAGGTCGATGCTTCGGCAGATAATATGATATTCTTTACTTGGTCGTATATATGTCTGAAGCGGTGGTTGTCCGTTCAGTTCTATTGCGATATTAAGCACATTGCCACCTTCCATCAAACAGTAAGGCGGTGTGTCGGTCCATCCTCCGGCAAGGTCGATGCGCACAGGGCTTCGTCCCCAAACTATCTGGTCTGAGTAGACCGACATCTTAGGCGACTGCTTTTCTGCCAGCACAGGTTCAGTTAGTCCTTCTCTGAGCAGAGCAAATGCCTTCTGTTCCTCACTCTTATATTCATTGTCTGAGAGTCTTGCCAGCTCTGAGCGGAACATTGCATCGTGGATTCTTGTGAGCAATGGAGCCTTATCAGATATTGCTTTCGGTTCTTCAATGCCATTGGCTGCAAACTGACGTGCCGCATGGTCGAGGTCAAGCTGATAGAAAACACTATGCTCATAGTTGTCTGCTATAGCCTTCCAGTTGCCTTTGCAGAACTGATTGCGCTGTTTTACCAATCTAACGAGATTAGCCTCATTGGATATTTCCTCAGCGCTCATCAGTTTGTATGCATCCAGATTTGCATTTCCAGCAAGCATATCAGCAAGCACCTTTCCCATTTCTGCTATATCGTCAAGCACCGGGAACATTGGTGTCTGCTGGGCAGCACCTGCAAACTTATCATCTATATTATACGGGCGTACAACATACGACTGACTGCCAACGGGCACTATATCCACACACTGACCAGCCTTTAGTGTTATGTCCCAGTTGTTTTCTGGCACACCTGTTATAATATTATCGTGGCTTATTGTCCATCCCTTGCCCACATAACTGTTTTCTATCCACAGGTTAGTGTTCTCGGCTGTTATCTTAATGCCTGTATAAGCATTCTGCACGAATATTGATGGATGTGGTTTGCGTCCATTGTGCATTATCTCACGCTGGTCGTTAACAATATTCTGAACAGCCAGTGTTGATGATATCATCTCGTGGCTTGTTCCATAATGATAAAACTCACCGCCTGGCAGAGGCAGAATAGCGACTTTCAGATTCTTCAGTTCTTCATCAAGAATAGTAGGGTTAGTACCTAAAGCACATCCAAACTCAGAATACAAATCATAACATATCAGTTCGCCATTACGCTTTGAACGCTCCATAAGAAGTTTCACAGCACGGTCACTGAGCAACCACACTCCGATATCTGTAAGATAGAAATGGTCTTTCAGCAAATCGTTAAGTGTTTCCACAGATGGCTTCTGCAGCATTTGTTTTAATACAGACGGCGTGCTGCGCTCACTGACAAACACTCCATGACTGGTGGCAACTGAAGAGTCGAGCCATAGTCCATAGCAAACAACATCAGCGTCTGGCACTGCAGGCAACTGCTCTGCGGCACGGATATACACATCACCGCTCACAATCATTGTATGAATATTGTCGGGCGCCTGCTTCATTATCCTCTCATAGAGTGGCAACTGCAGACGAAGCAAATCCTGATTGAGACGCTGGCCGCGCTCCCAGCGGAACACTGGCACAGGCGTCAGGATCTTTCCCGACGGTGCATACGACGGTAATCGCCGGCTCTGTCCACCAGCATGCAAGAGTATCTTACGGTCTGATGCCAGCCATTCATCAAAAGAGGCATCGCTCCATGCACGATGACATTCCTCCAAAAGCCATGTGGTGCCGCCACCACTGCCTAACTTACACCCAACGGGGTCGTTGGTGCAGAAATATTCTTGTGGGTCTAATCCCGTAACTTCATGAAAACTGCCAACCAGATTGGGAGGCAAAGAGAGCAACTTTTTCATATCTTTGTTATTTACAGTAGACCTGGTTAGTCCGCATTAGCAATTTTGTCTTTCTTTCCTTTCCACTCAAAATACACAAGGAGGAGCACAGCAATCAGCAGGATGCCGTATGAAACGTATGCCACTGTCTCTGTTATATCTACAGATTTAGGGAAGAACGACAACTCTACAGTATGATTGCCAGGCTTAACATTGAGTGCACGAAGAATGTAATTAACACGTCCCAATTCTACTTCCTCGCCATCAACGGTAGCTGTCCATCCTGGATAATAAATCTCTGAGAACACTACTACTCCACCCTTTGTTGAATGCACATCGTAGACAAGTTTGTTTGGTTCATAGCTCTTGATGGTCACGATGCTTGTGCTGTCTTGCACCTGACTCTCTCCAAGCTGAGCTGCAAACTTGCGGTCGGCTACTGCCTCATGGCGCAATGGCAGTTTGCCCACCATGTCAATCTCCTCATTGGCATTGTCAACATAGTTTACTTTATCAACAAACCATGCGTTGCCGTATGTATATGGATTCTGCATTGGCACAGTTTGTCCCGACTGCAATGGCAGGATGAAATACTTTGTGTTGAGCATGTTAAGCACTGGATATATGCTGTCGCCATTAACCTTGGTCATATCACCCTGAGCCTTTGATACAGCTCCGTATATGCCCATCATCTCCTTGCTGATATATGCGTCTATCATCTCCTGATAACGGCGCAGTTTAGCTGCGTGATATCCGCCGATGCTCTTGAGGTAGAACGAGGTCTCGTTCTCATTAAAGGTATTTGAGGCAAGGTTGAGCACTCTATAATCGAGCGCCTTGTCCTTCAGTATCTGCTCCTCTGCAGGTGAAATCTTTATAGGCTGCTCGCGCACAGTCTTACTTACAAACATATCATCGTAGAGATAGCGCTTGTTTATCTGCCACATATCAATGAGACAAAGCAGCAGTATTGCGCCAACCATATATGCAGCCTTCAGTTTCTTTGCCTTGTAGAGGAACAGCAGCACAGTGCCTATGGTTATTATCCATGCCGAGCGCATACAGTCTGACTTAAACACCTCTATACGAGCCTTAGAAATGTTGTCGAGTATAGGAGCGAGATAGTCCTGAGGCACATACTGACTAAGCTGGGCCGCATCGGCTGTGCTTACAAATTCAAAGAATGATGTTGGCATAAGTCTGAACAACCAAGCCAATCCTGCTGTAAGAGCAAAACTTACAATCATAAAGATGCTGGTCTTGCGTGTGCGGATAAGCTCCGGTTCGTCTACAAGTCGCTTTAATGCCATTATAGCAAGCAAAGGAATGGTAAACTCTGCGATGACAAGTATCGACGAAACCGTTCTGAACTTGGCATACATAGGCACATAGTCAATAAAGAAGTCGGTAAGTGGCATGAAATACTTACCCCACGACAACAGTACCGAAAGGATTGTGGCTGCCAGTAGCGCCCATTTCATTGGACCTTTAACAATAAAGCATCCCAGAATGAAGAGCATCATTACGAATGCGCCAACATAAACAGGACCAGCAGTAAATGGCTGTTCGCCCCAATACTGATACCATTGTGCCACAATCTGCTGGAACTGCGGGTCGACCTTCGCCATAGCATCAGCATTCTCGCCAAGCTTTATCTGATGGGCACCACCCTTGGCATTAGGAATCAGCAATGTCCAAGTCTCATCTATGCCGTAGCTCCACTGAGTGATATAGTCACGGTCAAGTCCGCTACTGGTCTGATTGCCAGTATCAGCCTTCACCAATTCACTCTTTCCACGCATTGACTCCTTACTGTACTGCCATGTGTGGTAAAGGTTTGACAGGTTAAGACATATACCTATCAGTGCACCAGCTGCACACACAGCCGTAGCCTTGGCGAAATGCGCCATTTTCTTATTGCGGATAGCATCAACGAGATAGGCGATAACCATGAATAGGATAATAAACAGATAATAATATGTCATCTGCACATGGTTGGCAAATATCTCAAGCGCAGCAAAAATAGCTGTAACAACCAATCCCCACAGGTATTTCCCCTTATATGCCAGCACCACACCAGCTATCATTGGCGGAAGATATGCCAATGCTATTACTTTCCAGATATGTCCGGCAGCAATGATAATAAAGAAATAACTGCTAAACGCCCATATAATGGAACCGAGCGCAGCAAGATGCTGGCGGAAGTCGAAAACACGGAGCAAAATATAGAAGCCCAGCAAATAGATAAAGACATACCAGACATTCTCTGGCAATCCCAATCGGTAAAGCCAACTGATTGATATCAGCGTATCCTGACTGTCATACGATGGAGCCAACTGATAGGTAGGCATTCCTCCAAACAAAGAGTTGGTCCACCTGGTGCGCTCACCTGTTTTCTCTAAATACTCCGTTTGCTCCTGTCCGGCTCCGCGTCCTGCCGAAGCGTCATGGCGGTAAAGGATGCGTCCTTCTGTCGCTGCGGGGAAGAAATAGGCATACGACAATACCGCAAATAAAATCACTACCAGTATATCTGGCAGCCATTGCTTTAAAATTTTCATTATATCTATAAACGTTTATATTTTCTTCTTAAAACGATGCAAATATAATAAAAATATCGGGAAAAGCAACATTATATTAGAGTTTTTGGTTAACTTTGCCAAATATAAATTAATAACTCAACGCTTTATTTAAATACTCAATGAAGAGCAAACATATAGTTATAACAATTATCATAGGCTTCATATTCGCAGCTGTCGCCGCATTTATGTTACTGACACGCAGTGTAAACGTGATGAATGTCATCGAGGGACAGAACACCTTCCTCAGCACTGCCACATATTTTGCAAGTTGCATGGCGAAGCCTGCAGGACTGCTAACGTGGTGCGGAGCCTATCTCACACAATTCTTGCACAACACAGAGGGTATATATCTGCTGTGTGCCATGTGGTTTGGTGTTATTGCGCTAACCGCTTTCACAATGAAGTTGCCTGTAAGATATACTGTCCTCGCCACAATCCCTGCTGCCATGCTGCTTGCAGCCAATGTAGGACTGGAGTATTGGATATTCTATCTTAAATCGCCAGGTTATGTTTTCACCGCGACAATAGGCATCATTGTCTCTCTGCTGGGCGGATGGTTGATATATAAGTTGCGCCAATGGGGCATCGGAGCAATACTGTCTATTGCATTGTATCCTCTTTTTGGCATCTACGGACTACTGGCAACTGCCCTTGGCCTAATATTTGTGATTAAGGATAAAGACCTTGACAAGAGGCACAAATTTATTAATTATGCTGCCACTGCCGTGGCGATGATTATGCCAATCATTTGGTATGCCACAATATATCATCTATCAAGTGTCACATCGGCATACACAGCAGGAATACCTATGTTCCAACAGTTCGACAATTGTGACAACGAACAGTATGTTCCATATTTCCTGCTTTTTGCGTATCTCGCTGTAATGACTGCATTTGGGCACCTTCTCGCCACGAAGAAATGCAATAAGGCTATAGCATGGATTATTGCAAGCATTGTTGTAATATCAGCAGAGGCTGCATACATCGAACACAGATGGTATAATGACGACAATTACAACTGTGAGCTGCAAATGCTTCAGCATGTAGAGAAGAGCAACTGGCAAGGGGTGATAAGCACAGACAGGATGCATACAGGCGAACCCACACGTGCCATTGTGATGATGCGTGACTTGGCACTGTTTAAAACTGGCAGACTAAGCAATGAGGCTTTCACCTTCCGTAACGGAGGAAAGAAACCTGAGTCGGCAATAAATTTAAGTATGCTGCACATCATCGGGCCAGCCATATACTACCATTATGGCAAGATGAACTACTGCAACCGTTGGTTGATAGAGCATGCCGTAGACTATGGATGGAGCCACAACAGCTATAAATATCTCATTAAATGTGCTACCATAAACGGAGAGAAGGAACTGGCTGAGAAATATGCCAATATCTTGAAAGATACAAGAAACTACAATGAGTCTGAGGAAGTGAAAATCGGTCTTGGTCTGTCTCAAGAAAGCAATGACATGAAAGAGGCTAAGTCGCTAATGACCTACAACGACTTCATGGGTAGTGACCAAAATCTCCTTGAGCTATTTCTGCTCAGCGATTTCGCCAACGACACCACCGATGTGCTGAGCATCAAAACACTTGCTCTGCATGCAATAATGACACAAAAGGACATGCGACAGTTTTGGCCTCACTTCTATCATTACATAAAGCTACTTGAGGACAAGACCAACCTACCTCTGCACATCCAAGAGGCCGCATATTTGTTAGGTAGAAGCAAAAATAGTAGAATAAACGTTGAAGAAATGCCTTTCGACCAAAGGGTGATAGATACATACAATGATTTTGCCAACCACATGGGACGCTATAATGATTTGCCAATAGAGGCAAAAAGGCAGATATTAAAAAACAGATTTGATAAAACATATTATTATTACTATTACCTTGAAAAGAATTTCGACACGTATTGATGCGAGGTTGTGAGGAGCATACGTCCTTTAACTCCTCAGTGAGCAAAGCGAACGATAACTTCCTTTGACTCCCTTTAACTACTCAGAAAGTTAGATTATGAGAAAGATTACATATATATTGTCAGTTGTTTTTGCAACCATAACATTGGTTGCCTGTAACAACATAAAGGTTCCAGAGAATTACAAAGAATCGGGGACTATACCTGATATTTACCCTGATTATGTTGAAACAACTATTCCAGTGAACATATCACCGCTTTGTTTCATGTATAAAGGCGAGGCCACAAACATGGTGACGCGCATATCTTATCAGGATAGCGAGATATTGTGCGGCGGAATAAAGGCTATGCCCGACATTGATGAATGGAAAGAACTGCTCAACAAAGCCAAAGGCAATAAGTTGCAGGTTACTGTTTATACCGAAAACAATGACGGATGGACGCAGCACAAGCCGTTTGCCATTAGTGTGTCTCCCGATTCCATCAATCCGTATATCAGTTACCGACTGATACCGCCGTCATACGTAACATACGAGCAACTGACCATAAATCAAAGATGTCTCGAGAATTTCGATGAGTCGGTAATCTACGACAATATGCTTTGCAGCAGCGAGAGCGGTGAGCAGTGCATCAACTGCCACAGTTATCAGAACTACAATCCTAACAAGATGCAGTTCCATGCCCGTCAGCAGAACGGCGGCACTATCATTGCCATGGACGGGAAAATTAAAAAGATAAACATGAAGCACGACTCACTGCTCAGTGCTGGTGTCTATCCAGCATGGCATCCACGTCTTAACCTGATAGCATACTCATCAAACCGCACGCAGCAGAACTTCCACACTAAAAACCTGAATAAGGTTGAGGTGTTTGACACTGATAGCGACCTGATTTTATTCGATGCCGACAATAACACCATAATGCGAGTCTCTTGCCTTAAAGAAGAGATGGAGTCATTCCCATTCTGGTCGCCAGATGGCAAATGGCTGTACTATTGCAGTGCAAGAATAGAGTTCAGTGACTCCATCGGCAAAGAGTATGACGCAAATTTCAGATACAACGAAATTAAATACAGCATCTGCCGCAAACCGTTCTATGAAAAGGAAATGCGATTTGGTGATACTGAAATGATATGGGATGCCACGGCAACCAATAAGAGCGCTACCCTGCCCCGCATCTCGCCTTGCGGCAACTATCTTGTATACGCTCAGGGAGAATACGGGTGCTTCCATGTTTGGCACAACGATGCCGACCTATACATAATGGACTTGCGCACCATGGAGAGCAAGCCAATGACCGGACTAAACTCCAACAGGAGCGAGAGTTATCACTCATGGTCAAGCAACGGCAGATGGATGATATTCAACTCTCGTCGCAATGACGGCAACTACACTCGCCCTTTCATCTCTCATATCGACAGCAACGGCAATGCCTCTAAACCATTCGAGTTGCCACAGGCCGACCCCGAGCTACATAAGGTTATGACAGAAAGTTACAATGTGGTGGAGTTTATGAACGGACCTGTAGACATCAGTCCACGCAACTTCGCCAATACGCTGAAGGGATCAGAGGGAGAGAAAGTAACGATGAGGGATGAGAGATGAGAGATGAGAGATGAGGGATGAGGGATGAGAGTTTAATAGCAAATAAATCGTCAACTTCAACAATTAACTTGTCAACTCATCAACTTGTCAACTCGTCAACGTAGAAATCAACTCGTCAACTGATTCAAACAACTCGTCAACTGATTCAAACAACTTGTCAACTTGTTTACTCGTCAACTCGTTTACTATAAAAATAAATATGAAAATAGGAATAATCATCGCAATGGACAAAGAGTTCCAGCGCATCAAATCGTTACTTGAAAATACAGAAGAGACCAAACGCAATGGACGTGTTTACGTTACTGGAACAATGTGTAGCAGCACCCTTATCATGCACCAATGCGGCATCGGCAAGGTGAACGCTGCCATCGGCGCAACCGATATGATTAATGCTTTCGCGCCAGACATGGTAATATCTACTGGTGTGGCAGGAGGTGCCGACACATCACTTGAGGTACAAGAGGTAGTGGCAAGCACACAAACCTGTTATCATGACGCTTATTGTGGCAGCGAGGTTGCTTACGGACAGATTATTGGCAGTCCTGCGCGTTTCGACTCAGATGCCACTCTCATAGAGAAAGCCATGAGTGTGGATTGTGGCACAAAGATAAACAAGGGACTGATTGTTACTGGTGACTGGTTTGTTGACTCGCGTGAGAAGATGAGTTCCATCATAGCCAACTTCCCTGACGCCATGGCGGTTGACATGGAGTCAGCAGCCATAGCCCATGTATGCCACCAGTATAATGTGCCTTTCATCAGTTTCCGCATCATCAGCGACATACCGCTCAAGGACAACAAAGCACAACAGTACTTCGACTTCTGGGAAAAGATTTCCGACAACTCGTTTAATGTAACAAAGAGTTTTTTATTACAGTTGACGAGTTTATGAGTTTATGAGTTTGTGAGTTATTTGCATCTGAAGCAAGCAATCCCTCATCCCTCATCTCTCATCCCTCATCTATAATTAAACATCGTTCATAATTATGAAAAAAATACCAAGCTTCACTATCGACCACGACAAACTGCTTCGTGGCATCTACGTTTCACGCAAGGATAGCGTGGGTGGCGATACCGTCACCACATTCGACATAAGAATGAAAGAGCCCAACCGCGAACCGGCTCTGCATCAGGGTGCTCTGCACACCATCGAACATCTTGCAGCCACATTCCTGCGCAACGATAAGGAATGGCAAGACCGCATAGTATATTGGGGACCTATGGGCTGCCTCACAGGCAATTACCTGTTGCTGAAGGGCGACCTTGAGAGCCGTGATATTGTAGACTTGATGACACGCACCTTCCGTTTCATTGCCGACTACGATGGCGAGATTCCTGGTGCAGCGCCAAAAGACTGTGGCAACTACCTGCTGCAAGACCTGCCTATGGCACGCTACGAGGCAAAGAAATACTTGACCGAAGTGCTTGAGGTAATCAAGGAAGAGAATCTTGTTTATCCGTAAAGGAGAAAGGCACGGGAAAATATAATTTTAACTAATAAAAATTATGGAATTATCGGTATAAGTTGATTAACTTATGGCGCCGTTCCAAAAATGATTTTGTCAAAATTTTTCGTAGTAAAAACTCCGAAAATTTTTGACATTTTTATTTTTCAATCTAGAGAAAGAATTGGGGTTTGAAAACAAGAAAAATGG
>X430_Giraffe__coassemble_350_pt1 | contig 10873 bp, 10 predicted proteins | sample X430_Giraffe__metabat2_high_PE_008 | metagenome-assembled genome bin X430_Giraffe
AGTTGGTAGCGCACTACGTTCGGGACGTAGGGGTCGGGCGTTCGAGTCGCCTCATCCCGACTTTTAAAAAGAGACAGGTAAAATAGTCAAACTAAAGACTTTTCCTGTCTCTTTTTGTATTGTATAATGGCAGTAGAAACTAAATAAGGTTTATCTGATTTTCTGATAAGATTTCCCCAATGGAGTCTCTATCAGCATGGCAGCAACAGACCTGTTGAATAGAAATTAATGGGATTATAAACCTTTAGGTTATTACTGTTATAGATAAGCCAACGAATCTTTTTGCTGTAGCCAGAAAACCACTTTATAAAACCGAGTGCATAATATTAGCCGCTTCCCTACCCTCGCGCCACTCATCAGCCATGAAATCCATGGCGGAAGCGACATGGCGGAAATAACGGAGATAACCTGAACACAGATAATTTAAGCCAAAATCGCCATATTCATCTGTAAGAAAACGGTTCTTAGGACATTCTCCATTGCAAGCAAACAGATACTGGCACTCCTTGCACTGGCGCGGAAGTGCTGTACGTTTTGCCTGTCCAAAAGTGCGCTGCTGCTCACCATACATCATCGAAGTGATTGTTTCATTCTGTATATTGCCCAATTTATATTCCGGAAAGACGAAATGGTCACAACTATACAGGTCGCCATTATGCTCCATCGCCGCCGAATGGCCACACACAGGAGCAAGCGAACAAATGCCAGGGGGCACACCGCACCAGTTGGCAAGCGTAGCATCAAACAGTTGGACGAACATCTCGCCAACATCATTCCTCACCCATTCATCGAATATCTCACAAAGAAAACGTCCCCACTGTTCTGCCGTTACCGAGGTGGCAGTAAGTTTGCCGCCATCACGCAGTCCTGCCACCAACATCCCCGAAGCGTCGTATCGCTCTACTATGGGCGTGAACTGCAAGAATCGGCAGTTTAACGTGTCGCGGAAAAAGCGGTAGAATTCCACTGGATGTCCTACATTTAGATTGTTTACCACAGCCATTGCATTCCACTGCACATCATACTTGTTGAGCAACTCAATGCCACGCATCACCTTTTCAAAAGACTTGCAGCGGTAGATGTCATGAAAATGCTGAGGTCCGTCTATGGAAACACCTACAAGAAAATTGTTTTCCTTAAAAAATCTACACCATTCATCGTTGAGCAAGGTGCCATTTGTCTGTATGCAATTATCTATATGACGCCCTTTGGCATTTTGCCGTTGCAACAGCAATGCCTTCTGATAGAATGACAAAGGACGAAGCAACGGTTCTCCGCCATGCCATGTAAACAGCACCTCTGGAGTGGTTTGCGCTTCGATGTATTGCCTTACGAATTGTTCAAGAAGAGCATCTGGCATCACATCCAGACTATTATCTGAGTAATATTTTGATTTCTCAAGATAATAGCAATAACGGCACGACAGGTTACATTGCGCACCAGCTGGTTTCAGCATCACATACAACGGACGGGCAAAGGGATTGGCTATATCCATAATCAGAACATCACGTAGGGTTTAAGTTTCTCTATTGCCTCGGGCGTGAAATGCTTGTTGAGTTTCAGGTCATCAAGACTGTTGATTTTGCCATACAACCTCCTGTAATCAATAATTGCCTTTGCCCTATAAAAACCAATATAAGGGTGGCGGCTCATCTCGTTCAGGGTAAGACGGTTCAGGTTTAAGCGCGTAACAGATGGTTGCTCAACGGCAAAATATTGCAAAGCTTCTTCTGGAAAACCTTCTATCTCTGCCAACTGTCCCACATCTACATATCCGCCAAGACGATTGCCGTATCTCACTATCTGTTTGGCATACCAGCTGCCTATGCCTGGCACGCGCTTAAGCTGAGCAGTATCAGCTCTGTTAAGCACAATATATTCGTCATCACTAATCTTTACTGGATATTTGATAGTGTCGCGCACTACCTCTTCCTCTTCTTCTTTTACCAGTGTCGACGCTGGCAGATAGTCGGATGAGATGCGGATATACGGTTCAAGTGCCTTATACTGCTTTACGGTTAGTCCATACAGACGGGCAAAGTCTGTTGGCTTGCGATACACTCCGCCCTTCGCCCTATACTTATATATGTTTCTCACCTGCCATGGCTGCAAACCAAGACTAAGCAGCTGCGTGCTGTCAGCGGTGTTTGGGTCGAAATAAAACAAATTAGGTTTTGATGTCTCTACCGCGTAATACTCCTGAGTGACTTTACCCTTTGCGCTTTCTCTTGCACTATCCACAGAAAGCGAGTCAGCAGCAGTTCCCGTCGCCGTCATCCTATTGCTCTCGCCTAGATATACAAATACGCCTATGAGAATGGCAATGATGACAAGCACCACCACTATAAGCTTGCGGTCTGACCTATGATAATACATCCCTCCCATAACAACATGCGGTGTTTTATATTACTCCAAACTGATTGAGGAATATCAGAATGATGCAAACGGGGCATACAAACCTTGCGGCAAAGAGATAGACAGTAAACAATATACTCCTGGCATTGCTGCCATTGGTAAACTCATGCTGCACAACCTTGCGCGGAGCCACCCATCCCACATACACACAAGTGAGAAGTGCTCCCACAGGCAGCATTATCTGGGCTGTGAGGAAATCAAAGAAATCCATCAGCGACATGCCAAACAGTTGCAGTCCGTCACATGCGCCAACCGACAATGAGCAGAATACGCATATAATAGCAGCCACAACTGTTACGATGGCAGCAGCACTCTTGCGACTTAGCTTAAGCTGTTCATGGAAAAACACTGTGCCTATCTCGTGCATGGAGATAGTAGATGTGATGGCTGCAAGTGCCAGCAAGGCATAAAACAGTATGGATATCACATAACCAACCATTGGCACAGCGGCAAAGGCTTGCTGAAACACACTTGGCAGGGTTATGAATATAAGCGACGGACCGCTGTCGGGACTCACCCCTACAGAGAATGCGGCAGGAAAAATCATCAGTCCTGCAAGTATCGCAATCATCGAGTCTATCAATGCTATCTGAGAGGCTGAGCGCATAAGATTGGTTTGCTTACCAAAATATGATGCGTAAGTGCACAGGCACGCTGTTCCTAGACTCAAAGAGAAAAAAGCCTGACCCAAAGCACTGAGAAACACACCGCCATCAACCTTGCTGAAGTCTGGTTTAAACAAAAACTCAATGCCTCTGCCTGCTCCTGGCAGCAAACAAGAGGCTATGACAATGATAAGCAATAAGACAAAGAGAATAGGCATAAACATTTTAGATGCTTTCTCTATGCCATTGCGCACACCTCTGATTACCACAAGATGAGTAAGAAGAATAAATACTAATCCCCAGACAATAGGCATAACAACACTACCAGAGAATGCCGCAAAATAATTGCTCACATACGCAGAATCGCCATTAAGCCGCCCCGCCACCGAGGCATATAGATATTGCAAGCACCAGCCAGCAACTACAGAATAGAAACCAAGGATTATGGTTGCCGACACTATGCCAAGCACACCAATAATCTTCCATCCTTTTCCCGAAGCAAGCTTACCGTATGCGCTAACGGCATTGGTGGCGGCATGGCGGCCAACAATAAACTCGCTAATCATTCCCGGAATACCGAGAAGCAGTATGCAACCAATATATATCAGGATAAAAGCCGCACCGCCATTCTCGCCTGTCATAAAAGGGAAACGCCATATATTACCCAACCCCACAGCCGAGCCTGCCGTTGCAAGCACAATACCTATCTTACTGCCAAAGTTATTACGTTCTTTGCCCATTGTCTTTAATTTGCTTTTCGTTTAGATAATACCCAGCTGATGAAGGAATATCAGCAGGATGCATATTGGACAAACAAACTTCACACTTATAAGATACCAGCGGAAGGCGCTCGAGCGCAAGGTGCCTCTGTTGGAATACTCATCGCCAACAAGTTGTTTTGGCACATAATAACCAATAAACAAGCATGTAAGGAAACCAGCCACAGGCAGGAAAATCTGTCCGGTAACAAAGTCGAAGAGGTCGAACAAAGACTTGCCAAACAACTGCAAACCATCGTAAGCGCCAAGCGACAATGAGCAGAAAGCACCTACGATACAGCATGCCACGGTAACGATAATGGCAGCAGTGCCGCGGTTAATCTTCAGTTCCTCGTGAAGAAAGGCTGTGTTCACCTCATGCAGCGATATCAGCGATGTAAGCGCAGCCAGTGAGAGCAGTCCGTAAAACAACAGAGCTATTACCGTGCCAACCAAAGGCATGGCGGCAAAAGCCTGATTAAAGACATTTGGCAATGTGATGAATATCAGAGAAGGACCGCTGTCAGGACTAATGCCAACAGAGAATGCGGCAGGGAATATCATCAAACCAGCCAGGATAGCCACCATACAGTCTATCACACCTATCTGCACGGCAGAACGCGGCAGATTAGTCTTACGGTCAAAGTATGAGGCATAGGTGCAAAGACATCCCATACCAATGCTCAACGAATAGAAGGCTTGTCCTAATGCGCCGAGAAACACATCGCCGTTAATCTTACTGAAGTCGGGTTTGAAAAGAAACTCAATGCCCTTGCTTGCATTTGGAAGCATGCAAGAGGCTATAACAACCACGAGGAGCAAAACAAACAGTGTGGGCATCATCAGCTTTGATGCTTTCTCTATACCGCCTCTAACCCCTCGCGCTATAATAAGATATGTAACAACAAGTATGCCAACGGTCCAGAATATCGGCAATATGGCATCGGTCTCAAACTCCACGAAATAGTTTTTCACATACTCCGCGTCGCCATTCAAGGCACCAGCCGCCGAGGCATAGATATACTGCAGACACCAGCCCGACACAACGGCATAGTAGCCAGTGATAAGAAATCCCGTTAGCACACTGAGATAGCCTATTGCTGCCCATGGCGTACCATTTGCCAGATTGCGATATGCTCGCGCCGTATTGGCCTGTGAGTGTCGGCCTATGATAAACTCGCTTATCATACATGGCAGTCCAAACAACAATACGCAGCCTATATATATAAATATGAATGCCGCTCCGCCGTTCTCTCCAGCCATATATGGGAAACGCCACACGTTACCCAATCCCACCGCCGATCCCGCCGTGGCAAGAATTATTCCTATCTTACTTCCAAAATTAGCTCTTTGTGCCTTTTCCATTATTACTTTATTTTCAAACCATTTGCAAAAGTATAAAAATATTCTTACTTTTGCATGTTATATGTTAGTAATTATGAGATATTTGTTTCAATTAATAAGGAATTACCCGCTTACGGTTGCTATATCTATTGTTGTGATATATCTTTCTTTCTTCACCCCGCCAAGGATTGAAGACCTTGAGAATGTAAGGTTTATCGACAAATGGACACACATCGTAATGTATGGCGGCTTATGCGGAGTAATGTGGTTTGAATATCTTCGCCGTCATAAAACGGTTACGGAGAAGATAAAACTGTTTTTGCTTATATGGCTTGCCCCAGCCACGTTTAGCGGCATCATAGAACTGATGCAGGAGTATTGTACAGGAGGCAGGCGCAGTGGCGACTGGTACGACCTCATCGCCAATATCATTGGTGTTAGTCTTGCTGCTCTTGCAGGAGCTCTTGTTGCAAGGCGCCGCGCCAAATAACAAATGGGAACTTGCGCAGATGACTGTTATAGAAACGGCGGTCGCCTGTCACCTCTTTGGCTATGAATGATGGTTTTTCAAATGCTTCATCCTCTGCCTGCAGCTCCACCTCTGCGATAACCAATCCTTCGTTATCACCATAAAACTCATCCACCTCAAACACATGACTGCCCGATTTCACCAGAAAGCGGGTCTTGTCTATAACACCTGGCTCGCAAAGTTTAAACAACTGCTCTGCCTCGTCAAGTGTTATTTCTTTCTCAAACTCATAACGGCTTAGTCCTTTCTCGTCTGAGGCACCTTTAATAGTTAGATAACCGCGGTCGCCACGGATGCGCACTCTTACTGTGCGTCCGTGACCACTGCAGATATATCCTTGTTTGATACGGCTGCTGTCGTAAGCCAGCTGCCGGTAACTGTCATCACAAACCAAGAACTTACGTTCTATCTCAATATTGTTCATCAAGGATTGTTATTGGTTCATAGCAATCCATAACACGAAGCATACAGCTAAGGCTATCAAACCGCCGATAATCCACATCACAACGTTTTTGCCTTGCTGTTCCTGTTTCTTTGCGTATGCCTCACGCTTTAAGTCGCTTTTCTTAATCTTTGCCATAGTTTTTTTTATTTTAGTTATTATTTTAGTTGACAAGTTATTTTTTTAGTTAACGAGTTGACGAGTTGTTTTTTTAGTTGACAAGTTAACAAGTTGACAAGCTGACAAGTTATTTGCATCTGCAGGTTTTTATTCCCGCCCCTTAGCAAGGGGAGGTTAGGAGGGGATTGTGATACTTCTAACTTCTCACTCCTAACACCTAATTCCTAACTCCTCATTCCTAACTCCTAACTCCTCATTCCTAACTCCAAACTCCAAACCTACTCCTCATTCACCGGGAACTCCATCAAGTAGGCCTTGATAAATCCGTCTATCTTGCCGTTCATCACACCATCCACATCTGTTGTCTGATAGTTTGTGCGATGGTCTTTCACGCGACGGTCGTCAAACACATAACTTCTTATCTGACTGCCCCACTCTATCTTCTTCTTGCCTGCCTCTATCTTAGCCTGGGCCTCAAGGCGTTTCTTCATGGCACGGTCGTAGAGTTGTGACTTAAGCAGTCGCATTGCGTTGTTACGGTTCTCAAGCTGCTTGCGGCTCTCCGTGTTTTCAATGAGGATTTCCTCTTCCTCTCCAGTATCTGGGTCGGTATATTGATAGCGCAGACGCACACCCGTCTCCACCTTATTCACATTCTGACCACCGGCACCACCGCTTCGGAACAGGTCCCAACTTACTTTCGATGGGTCAACATACACCTCGATAGTGTCGTCGACGAGCGGTGACACAAACACAGAGGCAAATGATGTCATACGCTTGCCCTGTGCATTAAACGGACTGACACGCACCAGACGGTGAACACCGTTCTCACTCTTTAAGTATCCGTAGGCATATTCGCCACCTTCAATCTGCATGGTAACACTCTTGATGCCAGCCTCGTCACCATCCTGCAGGTTGCTGATAGTAACCTTATGACCATTGGCCTCAGCCCATCGCATATACATACGCATAAGCATCGACGCCCAGTCCTGACTCTCTGTGCCGCCGGCACCACTGTTTATCTTCAGCACGCAGTCCATTGGGTCTTCCTTCTGGCGCAGCATGTTTTTCAGTTCAAGAGCTTCTATGGCCTGCATGGCTGTGGCATAGTTGGCATCCACCTCTTCCTCTGTAACCATCTCCTCTTTATAGAAGTCGAAAGCCAACTGAAGTTCGTCGGCATGTGTGCGCACGTCATTATATCCATCAATCCAACTCTTGATGGCTTTAACCTTTTTCATCTGTTCCTCCGCGCGCTTCGGATCGTCCCAGAAGTCAGGAGCCTGCGTGCGCAGGTCTTCTTCCTCAAATTCTATTTTCTTTTTATCTATCTCTAGATAGCGGTGCAGGGCATCTGCCCTTTCCAATACGTCTTTTAGTTGGTCTGATGTAATCATATTTTTACTAGTTGACGAGTTGGTTCTTTAAGTTGACAAGTTAACGAGTTGTTTTATTTAGTAGACGAGTTGACAAGTTGACGAGTAAACAAGTTATTTGCACTAGATAGTAATGGCCTTTAACTCCATTTGACTCCCTTTAACTCCTAATTCCTAACTCCTAATTCCTAACTCCTAATTCCTAACTCCTAATTCCTAACTCCTAACTCACTCCTCGTACATCTTATCTATCAGCGTCTTGTAATTCTCGTTAAGTACACGGCGCTTTATCTTCAATGTGTTTGTCAGTTCACCCTTTTCCATAGAGAACGCCTCTGGCAGGATGGTGAATGTCTTTATCTGCTCATACTGTGCCAACTGTTGCTGTAAGGTGTCAATGCGCTCTTTCAGCATCGCCTTTATCTGCTTATTGTCACACAGTTCCTGACGGTTGTTGAAACCTATGCCATTGTCCTTGGCATATTCCTCAAGCAGGCGGTATTCTGGCACTATCAGCGCCGATACAAACTTGCGCTGGTCGGCAATGATGGCAATCTGGTCAATATACTTATCAACAACCATTTTAGACTCAATCATCTGCGGAGCTATGTACTTTCCGTTTGAAGTCTTAAACAGGTCTTTGATACGGTCGGTCAAGAATAGTTCTCCATCCTTCAGATAACCACAGTCGCCAGTGCGGAAGTAGCCCTCCTCGTCGTAACTCTCCTTGTTCAGGTCTTCTCTGTTGTAATATCCAGGTGTGATAGACTTGCCCTTGAGCAGAATCTCGCCCTCTTCGCTAATCTTTATCTGGAGTCCGCAGCCAACAGGGCGTCCAACTGAGCCAACGGTATATGGTTTGCCAAGATGGTCGCACGATACGGTGGCAAGACTTTCTGTTAGTCCATATCCCTTAACCATGTTAATGCCAATAGAGTGAACAAACTCCTCAATATGCGGAGCGATGGTGGCTCCAGCTGTTGGGAACAGGTGCTGATTAGACAATCCCAGCTGCTTGCGAACGAGTTCAAACACGAGTTTGTTCATCATCTCGTACTGCATGTGCAACATAAACGGCGGTTTCAGTCCCTTGCTCACATATTCTATATTATGCTTGCGTCCTATCTTCAGGGCGTTCTTAAACAGCTTCTGCTTCATCGGGCTTGAGGTTTCTATCTTCTCCATAACGCCCGAGTAAACCTTCTCCCAGAAACGTGGCACAGCACTCATACATGTTGGCTGTGTCTCTCGCATAGACTGCTGTATCTCTCTTGGGTCGGTATTCACAATAAGAGTGGCTCCCACAGTGAGGTTGAGTATAGACCACGCCTTCTCAAAGATATGCGCAAATGGCAGGAAGTTTATGGTGCGGTCGTTCTCATCTATTGGCACACATTCCGCATTAGCCTTCAGCGCGTTGTTATATTGTCCGTGGGTAAGCATCACACCCTTGCTATTGCCAGTGGTGCCGCTGGTATAAAGGATATTTGCCAGTTCGTCCTCACTTGCCTGAGCATAGTGTGCCTCTACCTCCTGCTGGTGTGGCAGTGATGCTGCCTGAGCCATAAACTCATCGAAATATATAGACACCGTGTCTTTCTCATCACGCTTCACGTTGTTGTCGTAGATGATAATCTTCTCGAGCGTAGGGCAAAGCGGCATCGCTCGGAATGCACGGTCGTACTGCAGCTGCTCGCCAACAAACAGCAGACGTATCTTTGCGTCGTTGATAATAAACTCTATCTGCTGCTCACTGCTTGTGGCATATAAAGGAATGGTTACGGCGCGGATACCCCATGCACCGAAATCGCTGAACAGCATCTGTGTACTGTTTTGTGAGTATATGCCAATGTTTTCCTGAACTTTTACACCTTGACAAAGCAAAGCGTTAGAAACAATCTTTACCTTCTCTGATACCTCATTCCATGTGTATGATTTCCATTCCTTGCCACCAAAGTCTTGGTACATCATGGCTTCGCGGTTGCCATAAACCTTGGCTTGCTCGTGCAAGAGAACGGATAGATGTGCGTTATTAAACATATTTTTACATAATAATTTAATGCAAAAATAATGCAAATATGCGGAAACTCAAAATAAAAAACAATTTATTTTGTTCTGTTCTGGGTTTATGCTATCTTTGCATACATCTATGAGATATGCAGACTATACCAGCCAGGCGGTGGAGATGCTCAAAGAGCTTATTGCCACGCCGTCAGTAAGCCGCGACGAACAGAGGGCGGCAGACATCATCGTGAGATACATGCAGCAATATGGCATGGAATATCAGCGCGAGGGCAACAACGTGTGGACCATAGCGCCAGGTTATGATGCCAATCGCCCCACCCTGCTGCTCAATGCACATATCGACACCGTAAAACCGGCTGCCACATGGACTCTCGACCCATTTGCGCCAACCATCGAGGGCGACCGCCTTTATGGTTTGGGCAGCAACGATTGCGGCGGCGGACTTGTGAGTTTGCTTCAGGTATTCCGCATATTACAGAATAAGGCGCTGTCATACAATCTCGTTTACCTTGCCTCGGCAGAGGAGGAGGTGTCGGGTGTCAATGGATTTACGCTTGCGCTGCCTCTGTTGCCAGAGATAAGCGTGGCTATTGTGGGCGAGCCTACAGCTATGCAGCCTGCCATTGCCGAAAAAGGACTAATGGTTATCGACGCCATTGCCCATGGCAAGTCGGGGCATGCGGCGCGCAACGAGGGCATAAACGCCATCTATGAAGCGCTCGACGACCTTCAGTGGCTTCGCAGTCATCAGTTTGAGGAGGTCAGTCCGCTGCTCGGTCCCACAAAGATGACTGTCACCGTGATTAATGCTGGCACGCAGCACAACGTGATTCCTGATGAGTGCCGTTTTACCATCGACGTGCGCACCAATGAGTACCACCGCAACGAGTATGTGTTTGAGTATCTTAGCAAACACCTGAAGAGTGAGATAAAGGCGCGCTCCTTCCGTTTGGGTTCGTCGTCGATAAGCGAGAGTCACCCTATTGTAGTGCGTTGTAAGGCGATGGGCATGCAACCGTTTGGTTCGCCAACGCTCTCCGACCAAGCACTGATGCCGTTCACATCGCTCAAACTGGGTCCTGGCAACTCTGCCCGCTCTCATTCTGCTGATGAGTATATTTGCATCAGTGAGATTGAGGATGCTATTAGCAAGTATGTTGAGTTGCTGGAGGGATTGGTTATTTAACGGTTCCTCTCTCATCTGAGTTCCCTTCCCTTCGGGAGGGGATAGGGGTAGGTTCCTTTTCCTCCCCCAAGGG
>X430_Giraffe__coassemble_354_pt1 | contig 10796 bp, 8 predicted proteins | sample X430_Giraffe__metabat2_high_PE_008 | metagenome-assembled genome bin X430_Giraffe
GGATAGAGAAGTAGAGAAAGATAATAAATATAGTTATTGAGTAATGCTTGTTGATTGATATTAGCATATTGATTTTGATTATTTTTACTGCGAAGATAGTAAAAATACGTTATAGATTCCCTAAAAGTTTCTTAAAAATACTTAGTAAGCTGTTATTTTTACTAATTATTTAAATAGGTTATGAGCTTATGAAGGAGGAAATGAGTAACTTTGTAGTTAATTTGAACAATAAATAAAGAATACAAATACATAAGATTATGGCAGAAGCTATTGACATTCGTGAATTGAATATGAGAATAGAGCAGCAAAGCTCATTTGTTACTAATATTACAACTGGCATGGACAGGGTGATTGTTGGACAGAAACATCTGGTTGACTCACTGCTGATATCATTGCTGAGTGATGGGCATATATTGCTTGAGGGTGTGCCTGGACTGGCAAAGACATTGGCTATAAAGACACTTTCACAACTCATAGACTCAAAGTATAGCAGAATACAGTTTACTCCTGACTTGCTGCCTGCTGACGTTGTTGGTACAATGATCTACTCACAGAAGGATGAGCGCTTCCAGGTTAAGAAGGGTCCTGTGTTTGCAAACTTTGTGCTTGCTGATGAAATAAACCGTGCTCCGGCTAAGGTGCAGAGTGCTTTGCTGGAGTCGATGCAGGAAAAACAGGTGACAATAGGAAGCGAGACTTTCGAGTTGCCAAACCCATTCCTGGTGATGGCTACACAAAACCCAATCGAGCAGGAGGGTACTTATCCTCTGCCAGAGGCACAGGTTGACCGTTTCATGCTGAAGGTGGTTATTGACTATCCAACGATTGAGGAGGAGAAGAAGATTATTCGTGCAAATATTACAGGTGAGGTGCCAGAGGTTAAGCCTGTTACTACAGCACAAGAGATTATCAATGCACGAAAGGTGGTTCAAGAGGTTTATATTGATGAGAAGATAGAGCAGTATATTGCTGACATTGTGTTTGCCACACGTTATCCTGAACGTTATGGACTGAAAGAGCTTAAGGATATGATTTCGTTTGGCGGTAGTCCTCGTGCCAGCATCAACCTGGCTAAGGCTGCCAGAGCATACGCATTTATTAAGCGTCGTGGTTATGTAGTGCCAGAGGATGTTCGTGCTGTTGCTCATGATGTATTGCGCCACCGTATAGGACTGACTTACGAGGCAGAGGCAAGCAATATAACAAGTGAGGAGATTGTTAGCCGTATCATCAATAAGGTTGAGGTGCCTTAAAAAGGCTGCCTTCTAATGTCTAAATAAAGACAATGGAAACAAGCGAGATTTTAAAGAAAGTACGCAAGATTGAAATAAAGGCGCGCGGATTGAGTGCTAATATCTTTGCCGGACAATATCATTCGGCATTTAAAGGCAGGGGTATGGCATTCAGTGAGGTAAGGGAATACCAGTTTGGTGATGACGTAAGGGACATTGACTGGAATGTTACCGCTCGTTTCCATAAACCATATATAAAGGTTTATGAAGAAGAGCGCGAGCTTACTGTGATGCTGCTTATTGATGTGAGCGGTTCGCTTTGCTTTGGCACTCGTAATCAGCAGAAGCGTGATATGGTGACAGAGATTGCTGCAACCTTGGCTTTCAGTGCGATACAAAACAACGACAAGATAGGTGTGATCTTTTTCTCTGATAAGATAGAGAAGTATATTCCACCGAAGAAGGGCAGAAAGCACATACTTTATATTATCAGAGAACTGCTTGACTTTACTCCTCAAAGCAATCAAACGGATATAAGTGTGGCGCTTGAGTTCTTGTCTGGTGTGGCTAAAAGACATTGTACGGCTTTCATGATGAGTGACTTTTACGACCGTAAGAGTTTCTTGCATCCGTTAACCATTAGCAACAGAAAGCATGATGTGGTGGCTATTCAGGTTTACGACTGGTGGGAAAGAAGACTGCCAGATGTGGGATTGCTTAAGGTTAGAGATGCTGAAAGCGGATATGAGCAATATATTGACACTGGAAGCAAGAAACTTAGGGATTTGCATCAGCGTAACTGGAACAACAGGCAGGCATCACTTCATGAGGTCTTTACAAAGAGCAATGTGGATAATGTGAGCATTGCCACTGATGAGGATTATGTTAAGCAGTTGATGATGCTGTTCCGTAAACGAAATTAAATGACAACTAATGATAAGCAAGATAATGAGATTTGTTTCATTTCTGATTTTTCTTTGCATCTCCGTAGTGCATGTAATGGCACAGGTGGCAGTGGAGGCTGAGATTAGTTCTGTTCAGATGCTAATTGGTGAACAGGTACAGATAAAACTCAAAACAACAGCCCCACAAGACAAGAAGGTGGAGATGCCTTTCTTCAAGCCATTGGAGATGATTACTCCTGGCGTGGAGGTTATTAATACAGAAGATATTGGAACTGAGAACTTGGATGACATGACTGTTTTTACACGTCTTTATACAATAACCTCTTTTGAGGATACATTATATTATATTCCTCCATTTCAGGTTAAAGTAGATGGAAAGCAATATGAGAGTAATACGCTTGCACTCAAAGTGATAACGCTGGATATTGACATTACTAATGTTGAGAAGTTTTATGGACCGAAAGATGTTCAGGATAATCCTTTCTTGTGGGCGGAATGGAGTACTCCGTTTTGGTTAAGTGTAATAGCGGCAGTTCTTTTCATAGTAATTTATCTGCTCTATATAAGGCTGAAAGATAATAAACCGATTGTGATAAGGATAAAGGTAATAAAAAAACTTTTGCCTCATCAGAAAGCTATGCGCGAGATTGAGCAGATTAAGGCTGATAAGATGGTAATATCTGAAAACCAGAAGGAGTATTACACTAAACTTACTGAGACTCTTAGACGATATATCGAAGAGCGTTATGGTTTTAGTGCTATGGAAATGACCAGTAGTGAAATCATTCATCGCCTAACACAAGCCAATGATGCCACAGGACTGAATGAACTGAAATCGCTTTTTGAGACAGCAGACCTTGTGAAGTTTGCTAAACACTCTGCATTGATTAATGAGAATGACATGAATCTGGTTAATGCTATAGACTTCATTAACTCAACAAAGATTGAGAATATGCCTACTGAGGAGATAGTAAAACCACAACTCTCTGAAAATGAGGAGAAGCAACAGGTGGCTAGACGTGTGCTCACTACATCGATATTCGCATTGTCGGCTATAACATTTGCGCTGATCGTTTATGTTGTTTATCTGGTGTATGGGTTGATGGGTTGAACATAATGAACGATTAACGATGAACGTTTAACGTTGAACGAACAACGAGTTGTTACTTTTTGTTTAAAAGTTGATGAGTGGACAAGTAGACGAGTTGAACACAATGAACGATTAACGATGAACGTTTAACGTTGAACGACAACGAATTACACTAATTAAACTAATTGTTTTTTAGTTGATGGGTTGATACGTTGATACGTTGATGGGTAGACGGGTTGTTAGTACATATAGGCACAAACTTACAAACTCACAAACTTATAAAAAAATATATATTCACAAAATATGGAATTTGCAAATAAAGAATATCTGTTTCTGCTTTTACTCTTGATACCGTATATTTTATGGTATCTGATGAGGAAGAGAATGACAGAACCGACACTAAAGATAAGTGATACACGTGTATATAAGTTTGCGCCAAGAAGCTGGAAAGTTATACTTATGCCTGTGCTGTTTATATTCAGGATAATAGCTTTCGTATTGCTGGTGATTATACTTGCACGACCACAGACAAGAAACTCTTGGGAGAATCAGACGCGTGAGGGTATTGATATCATGCTGGCTATGGATATTTCTACAAGTATGCTGGCAGAAGACTTAAAGCCTAACCGTATGGAAGCGGCTAAAAAGGTGGCTGCTGAGTTTATTATTGGTCGTCCTGATGACAATATAGGCTTGTCTATATTCGCTGGTGAGGCTTTTACACAATGTCCGATGACTACTGACCATACTTCGCTGCTTAATCTATTGCAGAATGTGCGTACTGACCTTGCCGCAAGGGGATTGATTCAGGATGGTACGGCTATAGGTATGGGACTGGCAAATGCTGTAAGCAGACTGAAAGACTCAAAGGCTAAGAGCAAGGTGGTGATTCTGCTTACTGATGGTTCAAACAATATGGGTGACCTGTCGCCAATGACGTCGGCTGAGATTGCTAAGAGTCTGGGCATTAGGGTTTATACTGTTGGTGTTGGCACTAATAAAGTTGCACCTTATCCAATGCCCGTTGCTGGTGGTGTGCAATATGTGAATATACCTGTAGAGATTGATACAAAGACGCTGAGTGAGATTGCGGATATTACTGATGGAGATTTCTATCGTGCTACTAACAACGAGGAACTGATGGAGATCTATAAAGAGATTGACAAACTGGAGAAGTCTAAGCTTAATGTAAAGAAGTTCAGCAAGAGGTATGAGGCTTATCAGCCATTTGCATTGGCTGCAGTGATTATACTTCTGCTTGAAATATTATTCAGTATAACAATATTCAAAAAGTTACCATAGAGTTATGTTCAGATTTGAAGATACAATATATTTATATTTGTTACTTGTCATACCTATTTTGGGTGTGGTATATCTTTTTGGTTTGTACAGAAGCAGGAAGAAATTGAAGAAGGCAGGAGATATAGAGTTGCTTAAGGAATTGATGCCCGACGTATCTGTGTGGAGACCTGTCGCAAAATTCTGCTTGTTGCTTACTGCACTTGCACTTATGATAATAATGCTGGCAAGACCACAGTTTGGTACAAAGATAAATAATGAGAAACGCACAGGCATAGAGACTATCATAGCAATGGATATAAGCAACTCTATGCTGGCAGAAGATGTTGTGCCAAGCAGATTGGACAGAAGCAAGATGATGGTTGAGAATCTTGTGGATAATTTCAATGACGACAAGATTGGACTGATTGTTTTTGCTGGCGACGCATTTGTACAGTTGCCTATAACAAGTGATTATGTGTCGGCAAAGATGTTTCTTGAGAGTATTGATCCATCGATGATGGCTTCTCAAGGCACAGATGCGGCGGCAGCTATTAATATGGCTGTAAATAGTTTTACTCATGATGAGGGCGTGGGTAAGGCTATTATTCTTATAACTGATGGCGAGGACCATGAGGGTGGGGCATTAGAGGCTGCCACAAACGCAAAGGAAAAGGGTATGCGTGTGTATGTTCTTGGTGTAGGTTCGCCTAAAGGCGCGCCAATTCCTATTCCAGGAACAAATGATTTCATGACTGATAATTCTGGCAAGACGGTAATGTCAGCACTTAATGAGGAGATGTGTAAACAGATTGCCTCTGCTGGTGGTGGCGTTTATATTCATGTGGATAATAATAGTAACGCTCAGCAACAACTGAATAATGAACTCGACAAACTGGCTAAGAAGGAAATGGAGACTACAATTTACAGTGAGTATGACGACCAGTTTCAGGCGGTTTGTATAATTGCTTTGATCTTGCTTATTATTGAGGTATGCATACTTGAACGCAAGAACCCAATTTTCAGGAAGTTTAGTCTGTTTGGTAAGAAAGCTGGTAAGGCCAGTATGATTATTGTCTTTTTATTTACTTCATCTGTATCATTTGCACAGACCGACCGTGATTATGTAAGAGAAGGCAACAGGCATTACAGGAAAGGTAATTTCGCTGAAGCTGAGGTGTCATACAGAAAGGCACAGGAAAAGAATGTAAATAATCCTCAGGCTTCTTATAATCTTGCCAACTCAATGTTTGCTCAGCGTAAAGACTCTGCTGCCATTGTGCAGTTTGAACAGGCTGTAAAGTCTGAAACCAATCCTTATCGTAAAGCTCAATCATATCATAACATTGGTGTGGTTTGTCAAGGGCATAAGATGTTTGGCGAGGCAATAGAGGCATATAAGAACGCATTAAGATTAAATCCTAATGACAATGCTACACGATATAATCTTGAATTGTGCAGACGCCAGCTGAAGAACCAAAATCAGAATCAGCAACAGCAAGGTGAAAATAATAAGGATGGCGAGGACGAGAAAAAGGAAGAGAAAAAACAACAAGAACAGAAGGACGAACAAAAGCAAAACGAAAAGGACGAGCAAAAGCAAGATAAAAACCAAATGAGCAAGGATAATGCTGAGCAGTTGCTTAAGGCTGCAATGCAAAAAGAAAAGAAAACACAAGAGCGTATGCAGAAGCTGATGCAACAGCCTCGTTCACGTAAATTAGATAAAAACTGGTAGAAAAAGATTATGAAACGTATTGCAATACTATTCATACTGATTGTCTTGATGATGCCTGCATTGGCACAAAGGCTTACTGTAAATGCACCATCACATGTGGCTGAGGGTGAGCAGTTCCGACTGTCATACACTATTAATTCACAGAAAGTAAGTGGATTTACTGTAGGTGAGATACCTGAAGAATTTGATGTGCTTATGGGACCAAGTAAGTCGTCTCAGCATAGTGTGCAGATGATTAATGGTAATGTAACTCAGTCGGCATCAATTACTTATACTTATATACTTTTTGCAAATAAGAAGGGTGCTTATAAAATTCCGCCAGCTTATATTAATGCTGATGGTAAAGATGTTAAGTCAAGTGAGACGGTAATCACGGTGACAGAACCTGTGGAGAAACCGCAAGTTAAACAAGGTCAAGGACAGCCACAGGTTGAAAATAGTGTTAGAGATATAAAGGGCTCTGACTTGTTTATCAGGGTTACTGCAAGCAAGAAAAATGTGTATGAGCAGGAACCGGTATTGCTCACCTATAAGGTTTATACTTTAGTTAATCTTACTTCACTTGATGGAAAGATGCCCGACCTGAAGGGCTTCCATACACAGGAAATTCCTTTGCCACAACAGAAGAGTTTTAAGATTGAGACTATTAATGGAAAAGCATATAAGACAGTTACATGGAGCCAGTATGTGATGTTCCCACAGATTACTGGAAAGATGGAGATACCAAGTATTACGTTTAATGGTATTGTGGTGCAGCAAAACAGGTATATTGATCCTTTTGAGGCATTCTTCAATGGCATGTCAGGATATGTTGAAACTAAAAAGAAAATTATAGCTCCTGCAATAAATTTAGATGTTAAGCCTCTGCCAGAACGTCCTGCCAATTTCTCTGGTGGTGTAGGTGAGTTTAATATCTCGGCTGTAATAGATAACTCTGAAGTGAAAGCCAACGATCCTGTAAAGCTTATTGTGAATGTTAGCGGTACGGGAAATATGAAACTGCTCAAAGAACCGTTGGTTAATTTCCCTAAGGATTTTGATGTATATGACGCAAAGGTTTCTGATAATTCAAAACTTACTGTTAATGGTGTAGAAGGTACTATTACTTATGAGTATCTTGCAGTGCCACGCCATCAGGGTAAGTATGAAATTCCGCCAGTTGAATTTGTGTATTTTGATATAAACGATGGTGAATATAAAACTCTTACAACACAGGCGTTTGAACTAAATGTGGCAAAAGGCGCAGGTGTGACAGGGGTTAGCGACTATACTAATAAAGAGGACTTGAAGCTTCTTAATAAAGATATAAGATACATAAAAACTGGTGATGCGAATATTAAGTCACGCACATCATTTTTCTTTGGCTCTTTAAACTATTGGCTTTCACTATTGGCTGTAGCAATACTTTTTGTCATTATGTTTATTATGTTGCGTATGCGCATGAGTAATAATTCTGATACGGTAATGCTTAGAGACCGCAAGGCCCGCAAGATTGCAACCAAACGCTTGAAGATTGCTGCTAAGATGGCACAGATGGGCAAACCAAATGAACTTTATGATGAGATACTTAAGGCTCTTTGGGGATATGTTGGCGATAAACTTAATATGCCAGTAGAACAGTTGTCAAGGGATAATATAAAAGAAAAACTCTCTGCCAATGGCGTAGGTGATGAGACAATAAATAAATTTATATTTGCTCTTGACGAGTGTGAGTTTGCACGTTATGCGCCAGGCGATGTAAAAGGAAATATGAATAAGACTTATGATGCCGCTGCTGCTGCAATTATTGATATTGAGAATACAATGAAGACAAGAAAGAATAACCGATTTGCTATGCTGCTTTTCATGCTTTTGGTCTCTATGGCTTCTGTGGCACAAGACAAAGCAGTTGCCGACAGCGCCTATGCTAAAGAAGATTATCAGAATGCAATAAGTATTTATGAAAGTTTGCTCAGCGATAATTTAAGTCCTGAATTATATTATAATCTTGGTAACGCATATTATAGACTTGACGATATGCCGCATGCCATATTGAACTATGAGCGCGCATTACTCTTATCACCTGGCGATAGCGATATAAGGTTTAATCTTCAGATGGCAAGAAATAAAACAATCGATAAGATTATACCTGAATCTGAGATGTTTTTTGTTACATGGTATAAGTCTCTTGTCAATATCATGGGGGTTGACGGATGGGCTATACTTGCAATAATAATGTTTGCCTTGGCTGCTATCCTTATTTTGCTCTATGTATTTACTGATGTTGTGATAATACGGAAAATCGGGTTCTTCGGTGCCGGTTTGTCTATGATTATCTTTGTTGTGGCTAATGTATTTGCTTATCAGCAAGGGAATAAAGTAGCAAGTTATAACGGAGCAATTATCATGTCGACAGCTAATGTAAAGAGTACTCCAGCGGAAAACGGTACAGATTTATTTGTGCTTCATGAAGGAACTCGTGTTGATATAACAGATGACAGCATGAATGACTGGAAAGAGGTAAGGATTGCTGATGGCAAGGAGGGATGGATTGAGACAAAAAAGTTAGAACTGATTTAAATGAGTTTGCAAAATATAATAGATTTAGACAGGCAACTGTTGCTGTGGTTTAATGGCAGCGACTCTTTGTTTATTGACAATTTGGCAATGACACTGACAAATGGCCTAACATGGATACCCTTATATGTGGCATTGTTATATCTGGTTATAAAGAATAATTCTGATATTCGCCAGATTCTATTTATTATAGCAGGAGCAGGCTTGTGTGTGTTGCTTGCAGGAACATTGAATGATGAGTTGGTAAAGCCAGGCATCGCGCGATTCCGTCCTACCCGTGATCCTATTATAGCACATCTTATTGATGTTGTTGATGGATATCGTGGTGGGCGTTATGGTTTTTTCTCTTCACATGCGGCAAATACTTTTAGTATTGCAATGTTTTTCTCGTTATTAGTGAAAAGCCGTACTTTAAGTATTATGCTCATATTATGGTCGCTTGTGAATTGTTGGACAAGAATGTATCTTGGTGTACATTTTCCTGGTGATATTCTTTGCGGATTGTTATGGGGAGGATTTGTTGGCACTGCTGTTTATTTCTTATACAAATATTTCTCCAAGCAGATGATATTGTCAAATAACTTTATCTCAGAGAAATATACTTTAACTGGCTATTCACGCTCTGATATAGATATTGTAGTGTGTGTGCTGGGATTTTTGTATTTGTTTGCTTTAGTTAAAGCATGTTTTGCATAAATTACTCATATTATTATGGAAACTAAAAGAATCCAGATAAAAGACTATAACTATAATCTCCCTGATGAGAGAATCGCTAAATATCCTTTGGAAAACAGGGATATGTCAAAACTGCTCGTTTACCGTCAAGGAAACATAACTCAAGATAAATTTTGTAATCTTTCAACTTATCTGCCTAAAGGTGCATTGATGATTTTCAATAACACCAAGGTTATACAGGCAAGGATGTTTTTTAGGAAAGAGACTGGCGCTCAAATAGAGATATTTCTTTTAGAACCTGTATTGCCTGCAGATTATGAACAGATGTTTCAGGCGCGAAAAAACTGTTCATGGTATTGTCTTGTGGGTAATCTAAAGAAGTGGAAGGAAGGGGAGTTGTCTCGTATTGTTTCATTTGGAAATAAAGAGGTGACAGTGTGCGTAAGCAAGGGCGAACAACATCAGACTGGTTATAGGATTGACTTCTCATGGAATGATGAAACAATCAGTTTTGCTGAAATCATAGATGCTATGGGTGAGTTGCCTATACCTCCATATCTTAACAGGAATACAGAGGAGAGTGATAAGACAACTTATCAGACCGTGTATTCAAAGATTAAAGGTAGTGTTGCTGCTCCTACTGCTGGACTGCACTTTACTGAAAGGGTGCTTAATAGCATTGATAATGCAGGTATCATCAGAGACGAACTAACTCTTCATGTTGGTGCCGGAACATTTAAACCTGTAAAAAGTGAAGAGATATCTGGGCATGATATGCATTCAGAATCAGTTGTGGTAAAGCGTTCTACACTTGACAGACTAATTGAGCATAAAGCCGAAGCTATAGCTGTTGGAACAACAAGTGTTCGTACCTTAGAGAGTCTTTATTACCTCGGAGTTAAGGTTATGAATAATCCTGGAATACATGAAGATGAACTTCATGTAAATCAATGGGAACCATATGATTTACAGACTGATATAGCACCGTTGGATTCACTTAAAGCTTTGGCTGCTTGGATGGATTCACGTGGTTTGACTGTATTGTGTGCAAGTACACAGATAATAATAGCTCCGGGTTATGATTATAAGATAGTTAAGATGCTTGTAACTAATTTTCATCAGCCGCAAAGCACATTATTGCTTTTAGTAAGTGCTTTTGTTAAAGGTAACTGGAGAAGCATTTATGACTATGCAATAGATAATGACTTCAGGTTTTTAAGCTATGGAGACAGTTCGCTTATTATACCTTAGATGAGGTAATGGTTATGAGTTATTATTATTGAATTGTTTTTCTAATTAATAAATTGTAAATAAATATATAT
>X430_Giraffe__coassemble_358_pt1 | contig 10713 bp, 9 predicted proteins | sample X430_Giraffe__metabat2_high_PE_008 | metagenome-assembled genome bin X430_Giraffe
GCCAAAGTACTCTTCTATCTTTGCGCTCTGCTTCTGTACGTCGGCAGCGAAGCACTCCTCATTAGCAAGTGATGACAATCCATGTGAGTAAGGCTCAGCGAGGAACTCTACACAACCTGTCTCGTTAATCTCCTGCAACTTGGCGAGCACCTGTGGAGCGTGCATCTCAAGCTGTTCCATTCCCACACCAGAGAGTGAGAAAGCCACCTTGAAATATTTGCCGTTTTCCTTAATCATATCATGCAGCACATTGAGTGCAGGCATGTATGAACGCTCAGCAATGTCACTGATGCTACGCTCATTCTCATAGTCATCATAATAATAATGGTCGGTACCGATATCAAAGAAGCGGTAGCGCTTGAGATGAATTATCTGATGTATCTCAAAATATAAACATATTGTTTTCATAATTGAGCCCCCCTCTTATCCCCCCGAAGGAGGGAAGACCGGCATAGGGGCATTGGGTCTTTATATTCTTAATTATTTTTTTAGGTATGCAGGAATGTAAGGAGGCAGGAGGTTGACATTACTTTATCAAGCAAACCTTAATCCTTAATCCCTAATCTCTAATCCAGAATTCTTCTATTCCCAACCTAAAGTTCTTCTATAGAGAGTGCGTATCCATGCACCTACCTTAACCCATGTAATCTGGTCAACTTCGTTCTTACCCTCTTCCTTGAGGTAGTTGAACAATGACTCGTTGGCACAGATAGCATAGATGGCATCGGCAAGGGCGTGGATGTCCCAATAGTCAACCTTTATACAGTTATTGAGAATCTCGGCGCAACCACTCTGCTTAGAGATGATTGACGGCGTGCCGCACTGCATGGCCTCAAGTGGCGAGATACCAAACGGTTCACTTACAGATGGCATTACATACACATCAGAAGCCTTAAGACACTCATACACCTGCTTGCCACGCATAAAGCCTGGGAAGTGGAAACGGTCGGCAATGCCTCTTTCGGCAGCCAGCTCAATCATTGCATTCATCATATCACCAGAACCAGCCATACAGAAACGTACGTTGCGAGTACGGTGGAGCACCATATTGGCAGCCTCAACGAAATACTCAGGACCCTTCTGCATTGTGATACGGCCGAGGAATGTAACCACCTTCTCCTTGCCTGTATGGTCGGGACGAGGAATCTCATCATACTCCTTAGGCAATGGATAAACGGCATTGTGAACAGTGAAGCACTTTGCCGGATCCTGATGATACTGATGGATAACGGTCTGACGTGTCAGCTCACTTACACACATGATACAATCGGCATTGTCCATACCATTCTTCTCGATAGAGTAAACGGTTGGATTCACCTTTCCGCGTGAACGGTCAAAGTCTGTAGCATGAACATGTATGCACAATGGCTTTCCGCTTACCTGCTTGGCATGTATGCCGGCAGGGAATGTAAGCCAGTCGTGAGCATGGATAATATCAAACTCCTCTGTACGGGCAACAACACCAGCTATGATTGAGTAGTTATTGATTTCCTCGTGCAGATTTTTTGGATAACCGCCCGCAAACTCCATGCAGCCAAGGTCGTTGACATGCATATAGTTGAAGTCGGCATAAATATGTTCGCGTAATTTGAAATAATAATCAGGGTCCATGATGTTGCCAACACGCTCTCTCACATAGTCGTGATTAACATCACGCCATGCGATAGGAACTGCGTTCATTGCAACAATACGCGCAGCCTCCTGACTTTCATCACCAAAAGGATGTGGCAGACAGAGAGTGATATCCATATCACCCTGCGCCTTCAATCCTTCTGATATACCATAATTGGCTGTAGCAAGACCGCCAAACACGTGAGGAGGATACTCCCATCCAAACATTAATACTTTCATATCTTCTTCATTTTAGAAGTTCAGGAGTTCAGGACTTAAGGAGTTCAGGAGTGACGCTTCGCTTAGGAGTTCAGACGTATGCTTGGCACGCAACCGTTCATCGCTCATCGCTCATCGTTCATCTCTCATCACTCATCTTTCGTCCCTCATCTCTCATCACTTGTTATTTTTGGTATGTGTACTTCTCAAGCAGTTTTAATGTACGCAGAATCTCTGCCACATTCATGGCAAACGACAAGGCGCCACGTCCATGGAATGGAGGGTTGCCATCGAAGAGTTCTGGGATAGTACCTAATGCGTGATAGTTCATCTCATCCTCATATCCCACCATGTGACGCTCAATAAAGCTCAGGCGGGTGCGCTTATAGAGTTTCAGGCAAGCTTCCATATAGAAACCTCCCAGCCATGGCCATGCTGTGCCCTGATGGTAAGCATAGTCACGCTGTTCCTGCGGTCCTACATACATAGGGTTGTAGCCGCCGCTCTTTGGAGAGAGTGAGCGCAAACCCTTTGGTGTGAGCAACTCGCGTGTACAAACATCAAGTACGCTCTTCTTCTGGTCCTGATTCAAAGGAGAATAGTCGAAGGCGCATGCAAATATCATGTTAGGACGAACGCTCCAGTCCATCATATTGCCATCCACATAGTCAAGCAGATAGCCAAATTCATTAAGGAATGTATTAACAAACGATGTCTTGCAGAGTTCTGCATGACCTTCAAGCTTAGCAGCATCCTCTGCCCTGCCCTCATCGGTAGCAAGCGAAGCGGCAAACTTGAGTGCGTTATACCACAGTGCGTTGAACTCAACGATATATCCTGTACGTGGAACCACCGGACGTCCGTTGGCGGTTGAGTTCATCCATGTGATTGCAGTGTCGCGGCCATCACTGTAAACAAGTCCGTTGTCATCAATACGCAGGTTATGGTGCTTACCAGCAAGAATATAATCCATAATGTCCTTAACAAGGTTTCCGTACATCTCTATACACTTCTCCTTGCCTGCATTCTTGGCATACTGCTGTATAGCCCAAATAGCCCAAAGCATCACATCTGGATGCTCCATCTCGTATATTTTCACTGTGAGAGGCTTGCCTGCCATAAACTCACGAAGGCCACGCTCGGCTGTCTTCATTACCAGTTCAAAGTAGTCTTGCTCATCGATGGCAAGAGTAAGTCCTGGCAATGATATAAATGTATCGCGCGCGCGACACTTAAACCAAGGATAACCAGCCAGCAGATAGCGGTCTTCCTCGTTTTCACGATTATGGAACTGGTGGGCAGCGTTTACAAGGCAATGGAAGAAATTGTCGCGTGGCGCACGCACCTCAACCTCCTGATCGAACAAGGTCTTAAGACCTGTTGTTTTTGCAGGTGCCGTTGATGCAGCAAAGACAATACTCTCACCCTTCTTGATTGGCATCTCAAAATATCCAGGTACGTAGAGGTCCTCATTTGAGTCGTAACCACGCTCCTGCTCTTTTGGATACTCCATGCCACGATACCAGTCAGGCTGATAGATAAACTCATTCTTCTTGCTGAACTGCATATAGAGGTCTGGATAACCAGCATACATGCATGTCTTGATACCATTAGTAACTGCCTGATAGTCGCGATTAGCAGCAGTGTTCTCATGCGTAAAGGCACGCACGCTGCGGAATGCGAGGAACGGACGGAAACGAAGGGTAGTTGCCGAATGGGCATCAACAAGAGTGTAACGAATAAGGATGCGGTCTTCATAATGCTGGAACACCACTTCCTTCTTCAGCAGAACTCCTCCCACACGATAGAGTGTGGTTGGCACTTTGTCACAGTCAAACTCGCGAATGTACTTGTGACCATTAGGACTGTAATTGTTTCCCCCGTACTTATGGAGTCCAAGGTTAAACTCCGCACCATGCTGAATCACCGTAACATCAAGTGATGACAGCAACACATGGTTGTCATCGTTGATTTCGGGCACTGGTACCACGAGCAAGCCATGATACTTGCGCGTATTACAGTCTACGATGGTAGAACATGAATACGCACCCGAGCGGTTGGTCCTAAGCAATTCCCTGCGGAGAGACTCTTGCAGGTTAGTCATTACAGCTTTTTCAAAACGTAAATAACTCATAGTTCCTATATTAAGGTTTTTAATTATTCATTAGTTATTCATTGCAATGCCATACAGGCACGCATAAATAATTTCCCAAAATTAGTAAATTTAGTTTTTATAACAAAAAAAAAGTATATAATTTTCAAAAAAACTGCATATTTTCAACTGTTAACGGGATAAACAATGCTCTTTTGCACCATTTATCCCGTTTTAGAGTGAGGAGTTCAGGAGTTCAGACGTATGATTGACACGCAAACCTTAATCTTTAATCCAATTACGGAGTTTGTATCTTGTAGGGGCTGATCGGCGTATCCGCCCGAAAAAACGTCAACTCAACGGGCAGATACGCTGATCTGCCCCTACTGCCATTAATCGCCCATCGTTCAACGTTAATCCTTCATCGTTCAACGTTAATCGTTAATCGTTCATCGTTCATCGTTCATCATTCATCATTCACACCGGTATCAAGAAGTTTATCACCTCCTGCTCCACTTTTATACGATATTGCCCATTCGGCCTTTCTATAAGCTTTCCATCCACGCCAACCAGTGCGTGTTTTGCCTCTTCTATAAGAACCTCGCGTGTACGATAAGGGCGCACATTCTTATGATTCAGGAAACGCCCTGTGATAAGCAACCATAATCCTGCAAAAAGCTGTTTAACCTCAGGATGATGAACTACTGATACATCCAGCATACCGTTATATGGCACGGCATTAGGTGTCTGACCATAGCCAGGACCACTGCCCACACAAACATTCATTACCTTGCGGTCAATAATATCAGAGTTTATTTTCAGCTTCATCTTATAGTCCATGCGGTGGAAAAGCATAACCCAGAAAGATATTATGAACGCCAGTGTACGCGAGCCAAGAGTTTTTCTCACCTGGCGACGCTGATTCATCAGGTCTGCCACCAAACCCACATTCACGCAATTCAAGAAATAATGCTTACGCTGCTCACCTTCTGCATTACTATAATGAACACATCCAAGGTCAACCTTTCTAATGCGATGCTTCACGAGCCAGTCAACAGTCTGTTGCACTTCGTTTTCCTTGAAGCCCCAGAAGCGCGCAAAGTCGTTTATCACGCCATTAGGAATCACACCAAGGGAGATTGTGTCACGCACCTGTTTGTCGACATTCATCAGACAGTTTACTGCATCGTTGAGCGCAGAGTCACCGCCAACGATTATTATCTTCTTATAACCGTTGCTTATCAGCATATTGACAAGACGGGTTACGCCATCAACACTCTCGCTCTGCACAAAGTCATACTTAACATTGTGCTCGTCGAGTGCCTTAAGCACCTTCTGCCACAGTTTCCTGCTGTTTCTGAATCCTCTCTTCGGGCAGTACAATATGCCCCAACGCTTGTCTGTATCCATCATGCTATAATTGAGCCTCTCCCCATCCCTCTCCTTAGAGAGGGAGTTTGAATGTTCATTATTTATATTTATTATCTATAACAAAGATGAGTTGGTCACACCTATTATCTCTGCAACCTTCTCCTCCATCGGCCTCATTGCATCAATCCAGTGGATGGTAAATCCACGGCGTTCCATTCCACGGAACCAGGTCATCTGACGCTTGGCAAACTGATGGATGGCAATCTCCAGTTGGCGGAACATCTCATCGTAAGTGGTCTTACCTATTATATATTCCGTAACAAACTTATACTCTAAGCCATAGTATATCAAGTCCTCTGCCGGTATTCCGCTGTCAAGCAGCGCGCTGACCTCTTCCACCATACCCGTTTCCAATCGTTGCTTCAGACGGCGGGTAATCTTACGGCGACGCTCTTCTCGGTCTATATCTACGCCTATTATCACCGATTCTATTGGTGGTATCTCGGCTCCTTGTTGTGGGTTTTCACCGTTGAATGTCTCTATCTCTATTGCTCGTATGGCACGCTGAGCACTGTCCACATCTGTCTTATTGTGCATATTTGAACCGTTCTTGCGCTTCAGTTCTACAAGCATCTCCGTAAGTTCTGCCAGCGACTTGCCTTCGAGCGATGCTCTCAATGCCTTGTTTTCAGGAACAGGCGCCAGTTGATAACCTTTCAATACTGCCTCGATATACAACCCTGTGCCACCACAAAGTATAGGCATTACTCCCCTGCCAGTAATATCCTCGTAGGCTTTCAGGAAATAGTGCTGATATTGAAAGAGGTTGTATTTCGAGCCTGGCTCAGCTATATCGATAAGATGATATGGCACATCGCCATAGTCGTCAAGGTCCTTGCCCGTACCGATATCCATGCGGCGGTACACCTGACGCGAGTCGGCACTGATTATCTCTGCGCCAATCTCTCTTGCCAATGCTGCCGCCAGTGGGGTCTTGCCACTGGCTGTGGGTCCTAATATGGTTATCATCTTATTCATAGAGCGCAAAAGTAATAAAAAAATATCATTCCGGAGCATCAGACTTGCAGTTTTTTATGTCTGTGGCATTGTCAATTAAAAAAAATATAGTAAGTTTGCAAAAACTTAAAAACCCAAAACTAAAAAACATACGATAATGAAAAGATTGTTTATCATGCTGCTGGCAGGCATGCTGACTCTTTTAGCCACAGCCCAACGACAGATGCAAGTGCGCAAAGATGTGCCATTGAAATCAATCGTCATGAGCGACCCTGCCATCCTTGCCGACAAGAAAACCAACATGTATTACATGACTGGTACTGGCGGCATGATGTGGAAGAGTGCTGACCTGAAACTGTGGGAGGGTCCGTATCGTGTAACGGAGTTTAAGGCAGACTCTTGGATGGGACCCCGGCCAATGATATGGGCGGCAGAGCTTCATCAGGAGGGAGACAAATATTATTACTTTGCTACATTCACCAATAGGGCTCTCATTATCGACACGGTAAAAGGCAACGCCATTGAGCGACGCGCGAGTCAGGTGTTTGTAGCCGACAATCCTATGGGACCATACCGACAGTTTGGCGATGAGGCATATCTCCCTGCCGACCGTCCAACTCTCGACGGCACTTTCTGGCGCGACACCGACGGCAAACCGTATATGGTGTTCTGCGGGGAGTGGTTGCAAAACTGGAACGGCACAATGGAGAAGATTGAGTTGAAACCCGACCTCAGCGGTACTGTTGGCGAGCCAAAGGTGATGTTCCGCGCAAGTGACAGTCCTTGGAGCCGTGAGAAAGATGAGAACGGCAAGGAGATATGGAACAAGGTTACTGATGGTCCATGGCTGTTCCGCACCACAACAGGCAGACTGGGCATGGTATGGACATCATGGGTTTATAATGTATACACACAGGGAGTGGCATATTCAGAGAGTGGCACACTTGATGGTCCTTGGATTCATGAGGCAGAGCCTATCACACCTCCGAACTTTGGACATAGCATGATATTCAAAGATTTCAAAGGCAACTGGCTCATGTCGGTGCATAGTCATTCTGTTAACGAGAGAGGACAATACATCCGCCATCCGCATCTGTTCAAGCTTAGTCTTGAGGGCGACAAACTGAAGGTGCTGGGAGAGTATGAGCCGTAGGGAGTTGATGAGTTGGTGAGTAGTTGATGAGTTGACGAGTTGACAAGTTGACGAGTTGTTAGAACCCGAGGTAATGTCCTCATCTTCTTCTATCTCCCTCTAACTCCTTTTATCTCCTTTTTAATACCTACGCATCCCTCATCCTACTCAGGACACGTTCCTGACTCCTTCAAAAATATTAAAATTTAAAAAATACAATGAACTATCGCAAATTAGGAAAAACAGGCTTTGAGGTAAGTGAGATATCACTTGGCACATGGCAATTAGGCTCACGATGGGGCGACCCATTCAGTGAGGAGGTGGCACAGCAGACTCTTGAGGCTGCACTGGCCAATGGCATTAACATGCTCGACACGGCTGACATCTATCAGGATGGTTGCAGCGAAAGGGCTATCGGACGCTTCTTGAAAGCGCATCCAGACAAGCGCATCTATGTTGTTACAAAGATGGGACGCGCTCTCAACCCACACGTTGCTGAGGGATATAACGAGGAAAACCTGCGCCGCTTCGTCAATCAGAGCCGCGAGCAGATGGGTGTCGACGCTCTCGACCTTACCCTGCTCCACTGTCCGCCCACCTCTGTGTTCAGCAATAAGGAGGTGTTTGCCGTTCTCGACCAGATAAAGGCTGAAGGACTCATACGCCATTATGGTGTGAGCATAGAAACAGTTGAAGAAGGTCTTGCTGCTCTTGAGCATGATATCTCTGCCATCGAGGTTATATTTAATATGTATAGGTTGAAGCCTGCTGAGCAACTGTTCAAGAAGGCGGCAGAGAAAAACGTTGGTATCATCGTAAGAGTACCGCTTGCCAGCGGTTTGCTTACAGGCACTTACACTGCCGACAAGACATTCGGTGCCAACGACCATCGCACATACAACCGCAACGGAGAGTCGTTCGACAAGGGCGAGACATTCTCTGGTGTTGACTATCTTACAGGCATTCGTGCGGCAGAGCGCCTGAAGGCAGAACTGCCAACCGACGATCTTGCCGGCATGGCACTGCGCTGGACACTCATGTTCCCTGAAGTAAGCGTTGTCATCCCAGGCGCCAGTCGCCCAGAACAAATCGTTCGCAATGTGGCTGCATCAGAACTCCCGCCATTTACCACCGAGCAAATGGCTACGGTTGAGCGCATATACAACGAGGAAATCAGGGAGTCGGTGCATGGATTGTGGTAATCAGTCGCGCTTCAAGATTTTATCTGTAGCAAAAACACCCACAAAATGCAGTACAAGCGCCTTATACTGATAGTACACGCCGTTTGTACTGGCAGTACAAGCGACGTGTACCGTAAAAAAACCTACCACTATTTATGAAGGCTGTCAAGAAAGGCTTAATCCGTTCTGTATTTGTGCTTATTATTTAATCACATAATAACCGGTTTCTTATTATTTATTAGATTTTCAATTTCTTTATCGTCAGTATATATGTAATTTTCCCTTTTCTGTATAATAGTCATCCATACCAAATCGAGACCATACATACGATATAGTTCCTTGCCGTTATATTTGTATGGCTGAAGATTTTCTGCAGTTGTACTCAGAGTGATAAGTGCAAGAAGCGATGTGATGAGATGTTTGAGTAATGGGATTGACATGCTATAATTCTATCTATGCCAAATAGGTTGCCCTACAAGCGTGTCATTATTAAATCTACAGAATACCATCATTGGTTCGTATATAGAATAGGACTCTTCCCATTTTCGTTTTTTATATAAATCTGCTGGGAAATACAAATAATCAAATTTCTTTGTCGATTTTTCAGGTCTCATCCAATGACCAAAATATTCGTGAAATTTTGGTGAAAATTCAATATCAGTCAGAAGTATAATATCCCTTTCATTTTTTGTAGTATACCCAATGATTTTTCTATTACTATCATATATGTACTTCATTAACAAATCGTTCTTATCTATAAAACCAATAGCAACAACCGTATCAGATATATTCGGCATAAACTTATAATAGTCTATTGTTTTAATTGTGTCTTTTTTGTATGTTAAATATTCATGATCTGTAAAGTTACATACCATTATCTTGTTTTCAATAATTGTACATGTTTTTAACAATAGGGAATCTAAGTCCTCATTAACAATTGTGAATCTTGTTAGTTCAAAGTCTTTAGAATGCTTATTGCAGCATGAGAAAAGTAAGAATAAAAGAACTATAATATTAATACCATTCTTTAATTTTATACACTCCGTTTTCATTGTAATAAAATATCTTATTATCTATTATACTATATACTCCAAAGGTTACATTCTTAAATTTAGAAGCTGTGTTTATATCTGTCTTGGATGGAGGATTACTTGCACCGAACAATGATGAATTTCCATATTTTAAATCTTTTGGAATAGGATGACTATGATTATATATTTTTATATTAGCTCCTTTACTCTCTAACATCTTTGCTATACTATACGAAGAAGAGACATCCTCATCTTTATGATTATTTATTAATACATTATCAGATGAACTTCCATGAGTATATACTATTCGGGCCCATTCCACATCAGTTTTCTTCGCAACAATATTGAAAAATTCTTCAGCATTTGTATTGTCTTTTATATTCAATATTGTTGTATTTTTATCGTTCCTTGAAAGATTTATAGTACCGTCTGTAAAGTTCATCAAGAGTTCGCCGGTTTCTTCCAATGAAATTCTATCTTCATTAGAACTAAAACCAAAGAAGTTCATAAACGATTCAAATAATGTAGGTGATGTCTCTGTCAACCATCCATCTTTATTTAATCTGTAATTCTTCCTTCCATCCAGATCTATAGCATTCACAGGATTATTAAGGCAATAAACATACGGACTGGTCTCATAATAATCCTCAGCCAATTGGTCCGGCGTAGTCCAGCGTATTGTTTTGCTGTCATACATCCTTGCACCATAATCATACCAATCGAGACCATACATACGATATAGTTCCTTGCCGTTGTATTTGTATGGCAGCTGAGTTGTATTTACACTCTCAGCCATCAGCATGCCGAATGGATAATAATAGAGTGCCTCCTCTATGTTGCCATTGCTGTCGGCAACATAGTTGCATTCTAAGCGCAAACCATTATCACGCTCATTAATGACGGTCTGGGAAGAGATACCCAAAACTGTCAACAGGCAGAGAAGAAGGATGCTGTATCTCATTTTAGCATCAGGTTCATAGTAGTTGCAAATATAATAATTATTGGATTATGAGACAAATATTTAATTAATTAATTATTTACTTCATCACCATCATATAT
>X430_Giraffe__coassemble_371_pt1 | contig 10545 bp, 9 predicted proteins | sample X430_Giraffe__metabat2_high_PE_008 | metagenome-assembled genome bin X430_Giraffe
AAGTTACATAGGCTATAAGGAACTGGTGATGAACATCCAACCGACAAAAGAATCTACTGTCCGCTTGGGCGACATCGTGATGAAGAAGGATGCCGTGCAGATACATGAAGTGACGGTACTGGGTGAAAACCAAGTGCGCACGGAAGATAAACTGATGGTTTATCCCACAAAGGACGAACTTCGCCATGCCTACGACGGCTACAGCGCACTGGATGCCTTGATGGTGCCTGAATTGAATGTGAATACTTTCGACAATACTATTAATTATATGAACCAGACGGTATTGCTCTGCATCAACGGCCGTGAGGCAACACAAGACGAGATACGCGACCTCAATGCCAAATATATAAAAAGGGTTGATATCTACCAGATGGGAAAACCAGAGTTTCCACAGGCGGCAACTGTAATAGATTATATAATGAAGGAACGCGACTATGCCGGTACTGCGGCTTTTAATGCGAACCAATTTTTTACCCGATTAGAGGGTAACGGCAGGGTCAGCACACAATATTTTCAAGACAAATCAGAGTTCGCACTCTCATTGTCAGGTAAATACGAAAACGTTGAATACAAAAATAAAGGGCAAGCAGTCACTAATTATAATTTCCCTAATGAAACAGTAACAAGGACAGAACGTTTTATGCCTAATGATGACAATCGCCATGGTTTAAGCGGATATCTTAATTATATTTATCTTGGGAAATTGCAAGAGTTTTATGTCTCTTTACGCATGAACCAAAACCGTTCGGAAAATGACAATATGGGTAGTTTGCAGTATAACACAAATCCTTCTTTTGTTACCGAGCAGGGACACATACTCTCAAAAAGCCTTAATCCAGGCATAAAGTTGCAATATACCCGAACACTACCTTGCGAGCAACGCTTACGTGCAGAATTATATGGAAGTTATGGAAACAATGATTATGACAGGTGGTATGAACATCGCATAAATGAAGATGTAACTGACTCATACCGCAATAAGACTGATGAAGAAAGTTATTATGCTGAAGGAAAGATAAACTATACAAAAACATTCAAGAACAAATCTACACTGAACATAGACTTGAATCAAAATTTCACCCACACGGAGAATCTGAACCTTCGTGGCGAGAACATCTTTAATATTTCACTAGACAAAAGCAACACTCACCTAAACGCAACATATAATTACCGCATTAAAAATCGCTTCAATATACAAGCAAGATTAGCGGGGCATTTGTCTCATGTGAAGACAGGGAATAATACGACAACGAATTTGTTCTTTACTCCTTCCTTCAGGTTTTCATACACATATAAGAAACATTCATATAATTTACGTGGTCAGGCAACCAGCATAGAAGCAAGCAATGCTAATCGTACTGGTGATGAATACAGAAACAATGAATATGAGATTACGCAAGGAAATCCTCAACTGAAAGACTATATGAAATATGATTTCTTATTCTCACATAAATGGAACATCAATAAGAGTTTTACTTGGATGACCTATGCTACATTTTATCTGAATACAAATGCAATATACAAGATGTGTGAATACGACGAGAAGCGCAATTCATTACTTTGGAAAGTGCAAAATAGTGGTACCAATTGGCAACAGCATTACGAAGCTGCTATTCAATACAACATTATTCCTAAGCGTTTATATGTACGAACAGGACTACTCTATAACTACGACAAGGTTAAGGTTTGGAAAACAATTTATCATCATAGTCTCTATGCTATGGGGCATATTGTATATCAACATAAAGGACTGAGGGCAAGAGCAGGTTTTCTTACACAACCTGAGCGTATAGATAACCAAACTGGTAGGATTTCTAATGCTACTGTCAATATTGACATGAGTGTTTCTTATAGTATAGACAACTGGAATTTCAGACTTTTATACAACAACCCATATAGGCTGAAATATAGTGAGAAGATAGATTTAGGTCTATACCAACAAACATTGTCTGCTAGTGCACCATATAAATACGACAATATAGGACTAATAACTGTCAGTTACCGTTTCAACTACGGCAAGAAAAAACATAAATTTGACAATACGGAGGTTATTGACGTAAACCAAACGACTATATCAAAATAACCATACATAAACACAAATATTTAGTTATTATAAAAGTGGCCACAACTCCGACTTGCATGTAAATGTAGGTCGGGTATTTATTAATAATATATCAGAAATGGATGGTTGTTTTCGCATGTAACGTGAAGCAAAATAATTATGAACTTTTTACTAAAAAGATGTCATAAAACATTTACTTTTGCGTATTCATAGTGAGAGTACAAGAAAACGATGCGCATAGAAACGGATGAACGGCAACGAATATAAAAAGGAACTCAGCAGATTAAGACCACGGCTCGTAGGCATAGCAAGAAAGTATCTTGCAGATGCCGACGAGGCTGAGGATGCCGTGCAGGATGCCATGCTGCGCATCTGGCAGATGAAAGAACAGCTGAGGCTGCCCATAGACTCGTTTGCTTTCATACTCGTAAGAAACATCAGCGTCAGCATGCTGCGACACAAGCGAGACACGGTGCCTATTGAAAATCTGGCAGTTGAAATGCCAGATAACGAGGAACAGCGGCAACGCATGGAAGAGCTGATGACATTGATGAACAGTCTGCCCGACAGGCAACAAATGATATTAAGGTTGCGCCACATGGAGGGAATGACTATCGGCGAGATGGCAGAACTGTTTGGCACAACAGAGAATGCCATGTCAAAGGCGCTAAGCAGGGCGCGACAAGCTATAAGAGACAGATATACAGACAAACATAAATAATGAAAGGAAGACAGATTATGAACAATTCTAAGAAGATAAGAAAACTTATACAACGATTCTTCGACGGCGAGACCACCCTTGCCGAAGAGCGTCTGCTGTACGATTTCTTTGCATCCGACAACGTCCCGGACGAGTTGGCTGAATACAAGGAGATGTTTGCCGGCTATGCCGCTATATGGCAGGCGGAAGAGGTAAAGAATGAGGTATGCTGCATGGCTGATGGCAATGGCAGCAAAGCTGGCTATAAGACCTCTGTAATAAAAAGGCTGGCAATATCCATACTTACAGCGGCTGCCATAATGACTGGCTTTATATTCATAAACAGCAGGATTGAGGAACAGCGGTTTATGGAGAAATATGAAGGAAGCTACATGATTGTAAATGGTCAGCGCATTGACAATCTTTCGGAAATAAGAAACGAGATAGAGCAGCTGATGGCACAGGCTGATGAAATAGAACGGATGGCAGACCTCCAAGGCAATATGGAGGAGATAGAGGAAACAATCCTTAGCGGCATAGAGGACGAAGGCCAAAGGGTAATGCTGAAGAAACTAATGGAATAACATTTGCAATATATAAAACCACAGAACACATGAGGGCATTTATAATTATAATACTTTTCAACTTGCTTACAGTTGCCTCAGCAACAGGGCAGACCAAAATCGACCAGATGTTGGACAAGATGTCTATGTTGGGCGAAGTGACATACAGCTCTATCGTTAAGCGCAACAAGAATACTAAGAAAATAGAAAAAGTAGTAAGGGAAGCAAGGATTAAGGGTGTCAGGGCGTATAGCTTTATAAAGGAATTTGAAAGGCTTGCCGAACAGCATTCCGTAATGGAAACTGTCAAGGATGGGGTTAAAACCCGGCTAGTAGTTATCGATGAGGCTGACTGTAGTCGTATTTACACCATTGTTTATTTAGACAAGAAGAAAGAAATAGATATAAAAATAATAATTAAATATAAGAAAAAATAATCAGAGTATGAAAACTTTAGTAACAATCATTATTCTTGCAGCATCGCTATTGAGCGCAAGTGCACAGGAGTCAACAACTTATAAGATAAGCGACTTCCACTCTATCAATATATCAACAGTGGCCAACGTTATAATAAGCCAGGGCGATTATAGCGTCAAGGCGAAGCACAAGCTTCACGAGGGAGAAGAACTGAAGGTGGAAAAAACGGATAACACCCTTTTGATTAAAACAAGTAATCATAATAATAAGTCGAAGAAAGATGGTGAAAGGCATCTTGACATATTCATAGCAGTTCCCGACATTAACACCCTCACGCTCTCTGGTGTTTGCAACGCGACGGTGAAGAATATGAAAACTGGCGACCTAACCATAAAAAACTCCGGGGCTTGTAAAATGGAAATCGAAAATCTGGAATGCAGTAATATTAATCTCAAAACTCAAGGAGCTACCAAACTGAATGGAAGAATTAAATCGAAAGGCCATGCCGAACTATCTTTTCAAGGTGCTTCAAAGGTTAATTTGTATATTCAAGCAGAGGGCTGCAACATAGAGCAGAGCGGTGCGTGTGAGGCAGAGACGGAACTTCAAGCAAACACTTTGGCATTGAATTCGAGTGGGGCAGGAATACACAATATGAAATTCAAAGGCGGAGAATGCAGAATAAAAACCAGCGGAGCCGCAAAAATAAACATGGTAACAGAATGCGAATTTCTGGAATGTAAGCAAAGTGGTGCCAGCAAGATAAAAGTATCGGGAACAGCCGACAATACGCAGATAAAAGGTTCTGGCGCAAGCTTCGTGGACCTATCTAATCTAAATAAGTTTTAATTCCAAATTATCCTATTAAATCCAGTAAGTGGCGTTCTGACTGACAGTCAGAGTGTCACTTACTGTTAGTCCGAACGCCACGGACTAATAGTCCGAAGTGTATTCGGACTGGTTAGGCGACAGTTGCTGTTGCGCCACTTGGCTATAGAAGTGGTGTTGTTACGAGTCGCAAACGGCCCAATTAGGTATCGTAAACGGCCGTTTTGGAATTCTAAAACAGCGGTTTAGACAATGTAAAAATGCCTGATGAAAATGCATGATATACGCTTAGTTTATCTGCTTCGCATTCAAAAATTACAAAAAAGCGCCCAAAAATGGCAAAAAAATGTAGGATTGAAATCCTCATACATTGCACTAAACAAACTATAGCACAATGTGTTACGTGCAAAAATGTAGGATGTATGAGAAATTGTTGTTTTAAAAATTGTAGGAACTAAAGGTAGTGTATCCAACAGAGGGTTAATGTTTTTTAACCATTTTTATTGAAATAGTAAGTTAACATTTTGCACTTTTGTGCATATAAAAGGTAGAGATGAACAGTAGCGACTTTGAACATATAGCCCAGTCGGTTCGTCCGCATCTTGTTAAGATAGGACGAAAATTCTTTGGCGACAGTGCGAGAGCGGAAGATGTAGCTCAGGAAGTGCTTGTCAGACTGTGGGCTTTGCGCCATAAAATAGACATGGAGCGCAATGTTGAGGCACTTGCTGTTAGAATGGCATATAACTATTGTGTGGCAGAGTGGCGCAAGCAAGAACGCATGCATGTAGTTGAGGCGGATTTGGATTATGCAATGGATTTTGTTGAAGAGGATGGCGGAAACAAGAAGGCCGAGCTGATGAGAGAAGCGCTTGCGCATCTTGCAGAATCAGAACGAAAGCTGTTGCTTTTGAGACATGGCGAAGAGATGAATATTAAAGAAATGACCATAGTAACAGGTTTGCCACCACGCTCGATAAGTGCGATGTTGAGCAAAGCAAGAAACAAACTGATAGAACTGATACAGAGAGGAGGGCAGAGATGAACGAAAGAGAATTGCTTATAAACAAGTTCTTGGCAGGTGAGACAACGATAGAGGAGGAACAGATTCTGGCTCGTCTTATTGAGGGCGAAGCAGAATATGAAAATCTGCAACCGCTTTTATATTTGCTGAAAAGCAAGAAGCATAGTGACGAGGAATTAGAAAAATGGCTTACGGAAGATTATTCTGATGAATATTTCCGACTCGTAGCCAATCGCCGCCGTACTATTGTGCGCCGTTGGCTTGCCGCCGCATCGGTTTTGCTGATAGTGGGTATCGGAGCACTGTTGTGGTTTGGTTCTGAGGATAAGGCAAATGATGCAGTTGTTGCAGTATCAGATAGTAGGGGCGGATCAGCGTATCCGCCCGCAGCAGAAGTAATTGAGGAATCCACGGAATTGTTATCGAACAGAAATGCCGTAATGCCCCAACAAAAGGTAGAATCAGAAAACAAAACAATAGCATTAAGCAGTAGGGAAGAATCAGCTAATCGGCTCGTAAAGAATGCTGATGCGCCATCGACAACTCTCTCAGAAGAACAAATGGCACCTGTTTTGGCTAAGTTGCGAAAGCGAGGTGAAGAGATTGACGACAGCGTTGACCGTGCGCACATAAGAGATTATATAATGAACGATGAGAAACTATATAACATGGGGCAGCGAATACTTTGTGAGAACTGTCCGATAGAAGAATGAACTAAATAAAACGTTGGGTATGAAAACAAATTTGATGCTAACCATCATGCTGTTGGCTTTTGCCTTGGTTTGTCCGGCACAAGAGCAACAGGAGTCTAAGAACATAGCGAAAGAGATAGAGCGCTTTTTGGGCAGCAAAAAACTGCAAACAAAGAAAGACAGGCATGGACCTACAATGTGTAACTACTATTTCAGGTACATACTTGATGCCGATGAAATGGAAGAAAAGGACTTTGTGCCAGCCGAACTCATCCGACTGGAAAAGGTAATGCGCAACAATGCATATGCCAGCACAGAATGGTTCATGCATAGTAAGGCTAACACCCTGCCGTCGGCTATAACTAATCTGAGTTTTGAACGCCCTGATGATTATAAAGGAGCTTCAATCTATACCTATATGCTTGATGATATAGACAATTATCGCTATGTTACTTTTGCACAGCCAGACGGAATGTGCAATACGTATCTGCTGGTGTGGAAAAACAACCGTTTCATAGATAAAGACGGCAATCCTTTTGCCAGTGTAGATGGCTATATATTAGAGATGAACGGCAACCAGTGGAAGACAAATTGTAATACCATGCCGCGTATCATTGAAAACAAAAACATTTCTTATGTAAAACAGGCTAAGGTAGTTCTGCCAGACACGACGCAGTATGCTAAACTAAGAGAAAAGATTTCCTATCTTGTCAGACAGCATATAGAGTATGCCAATAAGCAAGACAGTGCAGGGCTTAATGCTGTGGCTTACTATCTCGATGAATTGTGCAAAAACTATAAGGGTACGGTAAGCTTTACCCAATTTGAAGAACTAATTAAAATAATGTCGGAAATGCCAGAAATTCGCGGATTGATGACAGGAACGGATGGAGTTTATTATATGATGGTGCCCAAGTATAGGAGTAGTTATTATATTTCGGCAATTAATACCCTTTCCCAGCAAACAAAGAAAAACAAAATAGAGTCGGAGCATGTACGTTGGTCGTCAAGAACACGTGATTATGGCGGAGGTATCTTGCAAGTGTCAGATTCCAAGATGATAAACGAAACATGCGAACAAATGAAGGTCAGATATATTAACTGGCACCTTACGGGCAATACCGATGTTGACCATCGTTTTATCAAGATAACGTCGAAAGCATTTACAACAGAGAAAAAGTTACGGTTTGACGATGGAAAGATAGATTTCTTAATGGAATTGTCTTATGGTTCTTTTGTTGAACTGTCCGACGGAGAAGGTGGGCACAGGTGGATGCTTGTGGTAGATGGCGTTGATGTTGACATCGATATGGCAACAGGTGAATTGCGCCGTGGCTCAGAGACAAATAGGCGTTTCGTTGAGTATCAGAAGCAATTGGATAGGCTTATGGACGAGCGCAACAAATATGCAGTTGTGTTTAATGATGAATATACAGTGATGGATTCGGAAGGGTATAATGCGCTTCGCGACAGTGTTATTGCTTTCAGATTTGCCACGATAATGGCAAATATCGATAACGAGATACCTGCTTATATCCTTGATGAGTGCTATCCGAGTTTGTCGTTCAGCCAGTTGGATGCCGTGCTTAAAAACGGTCCTCATAAGAATCTTCCCATATCGCAGCCTGCATATAACTATTATGTAGGTAAAAAGAAACGTCAGCTGGGACAGATGTTTATAGATGCAGAACTTGAAGGCATGGATGGCAAGAAGCATAAATTGAGCGAATACATTGGTAAAGGCAGTTATATTGTACTGCATTTCTGGTCAACAGAAGGATGGGCGAGCCGAACAACGATGAGCACATATATGAAGATTGCGCAAAACTATGACGATAGCAAGGTACGTGTTGTCGGTTTCTCGTTATGCTATTCAAAAGATGATTGCAAGAGGTATGTCGAGAATCGCAAGATGAACTGGACACAACTGTATGCAGACAAGCATTTCCACAATGAAGCGACAAAGGCCTATGGCGTAATAGCGCATCCCGAATCAATAATATTTGGTCCTGACGGCAGGATTGTGGCAGAGGGGTTGCAAGGCAAGGCTCTTGAAAACAAGATAAAAGAACTTGTTGGCGAAATGGACAGGAAAGAATGAAGTTTGTTTTTTTAGTTAGTGGGTGCTGCCACTAAACAACCCCGACTCGCATGTGAATGTGGGTCGGGGTTTATCTTGTCTAATCATTAGAGAAACGCAATAAGTCATAACTGGATTTAAAAAATACTTATTAATGGTATTACAAGCACCATGTAATACTATTACAAGGCTTTTGTAAAACTTTTACAAGGCGCTTGTAAAACCATTACAAGGCGCTTGTAAAAATATAAGATTGTGCATTTTGCAAATGATTTGCGTGCAAAGGCCTTTCTTTGCACTGCCTTTTTGTGTATTGATTTACACCATTTAAACGTTAAAAACTAATCATTTTAGTTTTATTAACTAAGAAAATTAGTTGTATAACGAAAAGTTTTAGTTACTTTGCAGCAGAAAGGAGAATTAACTCTGAATTATTAATAATTAAAACCAGTAAATATGAAATCATTGACACAGAAAGAAGAGGAGATAATGAACCACTATTGGGAGTTTGGAGACATGCAGATACGTGAGCTTCAAAATCATTATGACGACCCTAAGCCACATGTCAACACGCTGAGCACGCTTGTCAAGATTCTTGAGGACAAGGGCTTTCTTGGCCATCGTGCCCTGACCGCCCGCTGTTTCCAGTATTTCGCCTTGATAAGCCGTGATGAATATCGTGGCGGAACGCTTGCCAATGTGGTAAATAAGTTTTTTGGCAAATCTTATATGAGTGCAGTGTCGGCTCTCGTTAAGGACGAGAAGATAAGTCTTGAGGAACTGAAAGAGTTGATTAAGGAAGTAGAAAACCAGTAACATCTTTAGCTATGGGAGTGTTTTTCGTATATTCACTAAAGGTGGCTTTGTGTCTGATAGCATTCTATCTTGTTCAGAAGCTTCTATTGAGTCGTGAGAAGATGCATGCGGTAAACCGTAATGTTATTTTCTTGATTCTGCTGCTCTCGCTTACTGTACCATATCATAGTCCGTTGCCTTTATTTGAAGAAAAGGTTACAATCAACAGCGGTTGGGTGGAACTGGAGAGTGCGGTACTCTCTGCCGATGTGGTATATGACGGCGGACGGTCTGGTCTGTCGCTGATACAAGTGCTTTTCGCTATTTATATAATAGGTATAGCGTTTTTCCTGCTTCGTGAAATAATGTCAGTGGTTCGTCTATATGCAATAATTAGGCGCGGAACATTGGCAGAAAGGCGTGATGGCGCGAAGATTATTGTAGTTGACGAGGACATAGCCCCGTTCAGTTGGTTCAGATACGTGATCCTAAGCAAAAAGGATTACGATAATTCGCGTGAAATACTCATTCACGAGTTGGCCCACGTGCATAAGTATCACTCATGGGATATACTGTTCTGCAATCTCATGATAATCTATCAGTGGTATAATCCCGCGGCATGGCTGCTGCGGCGCGAGTTGCAGGATGTTCATGAGTTTGAGGCAGACGATGCCGTGTTAGATGAAGGAGTCGACGCCAAGCAGTATCAATTGCTGCTTATAAAGAAGTCCGTGGGCGAACGCCTGTTCTCCATGGCAAACAATCTTAATCACAATTCATTAAAAAGGAGAATCAGAATGATGAAAACTAAAAATTCAAGTTTCTGGCATCGCCTGAAGGGACTGGCCTTATTGGCTGTAGTCTTTGGCATGCCGATGGTATTTGCAAGTCCGAGTGTGGAAGCACTGGCTGGACAGGTAAAAACAGAGAGTGAGGCAATGGCCGACGAACTGTTGGCAAGTGAAAACGTATCAGTGCAAGACACTCTTGAGGCAGTGCTGCAGCGTGGGGTGGGCATAACGCCACAGACACAGGCAAAGCTTGCCGCCGCACCTAAAAAACAATCTAAGTCTCAAGACGAGAATGTAGGCAAGGTATTTAAAGTAGTTGAGCAAATGCCAGAATTCCCAGGAGGAGCGCCAGAACTATATCAGTATCTTGCTAGGAATATCAAGTATCCTAAATCAGCAATGGAGCGCAAGGCGCAGGGTAGGGTGATAACCCAGCTCGTGGTAAGGAAAGACGGAAGCATCACAGATGTAAAGATTGTGAAGGGTGTTGATGCCGAACTCGACGCCGAGGCAGTTCGCGTAATCAGCGGAATGCCTAAATGGCAACCTGGAATGCAGAAAGGCGAGGCTGTGGATGTGAAATATACTATTCC
>X430_Giraffe__coassemble_381_pt1 | contig 10451 bp, 2 predicted proteins | sample X430_Giraffe__metabat2_high_PE_008 | metagenome-assembled genome bin X430_Giraffe
ATCTAATAATAGAAAATATCACTTGATTTTATCAAGTACCAATAAAATATATTAACTTTGCACTCTGAAACTAAACATTTTTCACATTTATGAAGAGACAATTACTTACAGGATTAACAACCATCATCACAGCCATTGCGTTGGCACAGACACCAGCCTTTCCTGGCGCAGAAGGATTCGGACGTTATGTCACTGGCGGACGCGGTGGAACCGTGTACCATGTAACCAACCTTAACGACAGCGGAAGCGGTTCTTTGCGCGAGGCACTGGGCAAGAGCGGCAAACGCACTATCGTATTCGATGTAGCAGGAACTATAAACCTCAAATCTGACATAGCCATTAAGAACGGAGATATTACTATCGCAGGACAGACTGCTCCTGGCGACGGTATCACATTGGCTAACTATACCATCAACAGCACAGCCAACAATGTAATAATAAGATTTATACGAAGCCGCCGTGGCAATGCTGTTGACGTAAATGAAGGAGCAGACGCTATCTGGGGACGCCAGCGCAGCAACATCATCCTCGACCACTGCTCTTTTAGCTGGAGTATCGATGAGGTGGCATCATTCTACGACAACCGCAACTTCACCATGCAGTGGTGTACTATAGCAGAAGCTCTCAACAACGCTGGTCATGGAAAAGGCGCTCATGGTTATGGTGGCATCTGGGGTGGCAAGGGTGCATCTTTCCATCACAACCTGCTGATTCACTTGAACAATCGTGTGCCACGTTTCAATGGAGCACGCTATGCATGGGATGGTTATGACAAAACCAAATATCCTAACACAATTCAGGCAGAGCGTGTTGACTTCCGCAACTGCGTGATGTACAACTGGGGAAGCGGCGGATGCTATGGCGGACCTGGCGGTGGTTATATCAACATGATAAACAACTACTATAAGGCTGGTCCTGGCACAACTAATAAGACAAGAGTAACCCAAGTGTCAAAGTCAGACAGCGGCAATGGCGGTGACAATCCATTCCCCAACTACACAAGCCGTTATTATATAAACGGCAATTACGTAACAGCCGCAGGTTCTAATGCTGCAAACTACGACTGGAAAGGTGTTGTTTATGATAGTGGTATCCCTACCGTCAATGGAGAAAGATGCATGGAAGACCAGAACAACTATTATGGCGAAGGCAAGGGTTATGTAAAAATTAAGCTAACAGAACCTATTGACGCTGGTGAGATAACAACTCATAATGCCGAAATAGCATATATGAAGGTTATGCAGTATGCTGGCGCTTCATTAAGTCGCGATAGTCATGACGAGCGTTATATGCGTGAAACCCAAAACGGAACGGCAGAATATACCGGTAGTGTAACAAAGGTCAAGGGTATAATCGACTCACAGAACGACGTTGGCGGATGGCCTACTCTCAATGGCGGCACTGCCCCACTCGACTCTGACAATGACGGCATGCCTAATGATTGGGAGACAGCCAATGGACTGAACCCCAACAGCAACGATGCCAACGGATATACCCTCGACCCTTACAAGTATTACACAAACCTTGAAGTGTATATGAATAGTCTTGTGCAGGATATCATGATTAATGGCAACAAGCATGGCGATAACGCTGTCAAAGAATATTATCCTGCATACCACAAAGCAGACGGCACATTCGTAGCTGCTATCAATGCCGACGTTGCAGGCATTGAGGAGATTACTTCTGGCGAGGTTATTGAGACATTATATTATAATGTGCAGGGCATGCGCATTGAATATCCTTCTAAGGGAACATTTATTCGCGTAAATAAATTGTCAAACGGCAAGAAGGATGTAAAGAAGATTATCATAAGATAAATTCACTATTCCTTTTCCAGTTCCGCCAAGTTCTTATTTGAGCAGTATCTGTTTCTTTAAGAATTCGGCGGAGCATTTTTTGTATAAATATACGAGCTATCAGACTACCTGTTTTTTCGTAAAAGTAATCTGGCACTTCTCTTTTCGTAATCTGGCACTTTACGATGAGAAATATGGCATTTCTCTCTTAGCAAAGTGCCAGTTTGCTAAATCACAATAAAAAGCATAGATTCTCAATTGTTTAGCCGCATATAACAATATGCACACAAAGTGTATATTAATACACAACAAATCCATCAAAATATTTATATTTGTAGTCCAACTGGTCCTAATACACGATTTAACCAAATAATACACCATTTATAATTAATATTACCCTACAAAATTTCATAAATAAAACAAAATAGTGTACCTTTGCAACAAACTATTACCAATAAAGCTAAGAATTAGAATCTTTTATATTAATCAAAATTATTAACTTATGACTAAAAACATTTCAAGGATTGTCCTTGCACTGCTTATGATGGTGGTAGCGATTCCAGCATCAGCTGCGTTTAAGGACTTCAAGATTGACTTGACAGCGTACAACGACGCATCAAGTCTGCTGACAGCCGACGAGGTGTCAAACAATGCAAACTTCGAGTTTGGCATTGCAGTTGCCGACGACGGCACTATCTCAAGAGTTGACAAGGCTGATGCTTCTGCAACAGCCGTTATCAGCGGAAAGTATCACAACGACCATGGTTGCACAGGCGTTAAACTTGTTGTGCCTGTTGACGGCGCTGTAAAGATTGGCGTGGGCAACTGTACTTATTCTGGCCACACTGTAAAGGTGAAAGACGGTACAGGTACTGAGGTAGCATCATTTGCTGTTGGCACAGGATGCTGGAGCCGTAACAAATCAGACGAGGTGGTAACATTCGGTTACTATCGTGGCGGCGCAACTACACTCACTATTGAGTCTTCAAGCTACACTCCTTTTATTATGGTAGCAGCTGCAACTGATGTTCCTACTGAATACACAGCAACATTCAGTTGGGGAGACGCAGCACAAGAGGGTTCACTGCCTGCAAACATCAAGGTTACGGAGGGTAAAACTATTAAGATTCCTGTAAACTTCACATTATATCAGGAAGGCAAGACATTGACAGGCTGGACAGATGGCAAGAACACATACGCTATCGGCGAGGAAGTGAAGATGACTTCAGACCTTACCCTTACTCCTATATTCACAGCCAATGCAGTTGCTCTTGCTGACCGCACTGAGCCAGTGACAATCAAGTGGGACTTCCAGCAGAAGAACGGCGCACCTGCAGTAGCCTATCAGAACAAGACTGGTTTCTGGGTAGCTCAGGCTGTTGTCAATGGCAAGACTATAGATGTTAAGACCGACTTTGACACAAACAATGGCGGTAAGTTTGCTAACGGCAACTGGCAGGATTGGGCACAGCTCAATGGCGGCACTAAGTTCACAATTCCTTCATGCAAGGGTGCTATTGTTAATGTAGAGGCATACAATGCTTTAGGTACAGGCGACAACCCATTGAAAATTGATGGACAGAGCGACTATGTAAGTGGCAAGACCATTAGTTACGAAATAGCAAATACAGCAGAGACTATCGATGTAGTAATTGGTTCTGAAGGTTCTTACTATCGTTATATTCAGGTTGTACTCCCTGTTGTACAGTCAACAGGCGGCAAGACATATAACAATGAGGCTGCTACAATTATCTGGCCTTTCAATAACTCTTCAGAGGCAACTGTTTATACAGCAACTCCTGCAGAGGCATTCAGCACTGTCAATGCAGACTTTGGTGATTTAACAATTACAGGAACAGGAACAGGTCAGGCTAAGGATGATGCTGGAAACGCTGTTACATTCATCAAGATAAAACCTGCAGGTAGTACTAATTCTGTCAAATGGGAGGTTAAACCTGCTGCAGGCCTTTCATTTACTCCAACAAAGGTGAACATGTACATTCAGCGATTCGGTACTGATGCTGAGAACGGCGTAACTGTTACTGCTCTTCTTGCTGACGGTACATCTGTAGAACTTGGCAATTATACAGCTCCTCGTAATAACAAGTCTCAGGCAGACGATAAGTTTGGCGCAAATGCAAACTATACTAATAAGGTAGAAGTGGAACTTACAGCAGAGCAGCAGACACAGCTTACTTCTGCCGATGGATTTGCAATTACAGCAACAGTAGGCGTTGGTGCTTCTAAGGAAGGTGGTTTTAGTGATGTTCAGATTTACGGCCTTATCAACGGAACTGCTGCTAATATAGCTAAATACACTCTGGCTACAGCAACTTCTCCAGCAGAGGGCGGTACTGTAAGCGCATATCCTGCAGCTGATGAGTATGAGGAAGGCACAGAGGTAACTCTTACTGCAACAGAGAAGTTCGGTTATGACTTCGTTAACTGGACAGATGCAGCGGGTAATGAGGTTTCAACAGACTCTAAGTTCAAGTACACAGTAAATGCTAATGAGACTCTGACAGCAAACTTCAAGCAGGTTAACACCTACGAACTTGCTATCACACTTGACGGCGGCGCTAACGACTATATGGTTGCTCTCAGCCCTGCTCCAACAATTATCGACGGTAAGAATATGTATGAGGCCGGCACTGTAGTTGCAATGGAGGCTTCTTCTAACCCAATACTCACATTCACAAACTGGAGTTCAGGCGAGACATCAAGTCTGATTTCTGTTACTATGGATGCCGACAAGGCATACACTGCTACTTATAGCGCAGCTGACTATATCGTAGGTTGGGACTTCATCAAGCGTGGTAATAACGGACGCCCAGCTGACTTCAAATCTACATCAGACAATGAAGCCGCAACTCTTATTATGACAAATGCTGCAGGCAAGACTGCAGGCTGGCTCGACAAGTCAAATGAAGCAGCCGGCGGTTACGAGTCATTTGTTGGCGCTGCTGTTAACTGGAATAACATTGCAGACAAGTATTACTATCAGACAAAGATTAACGCTGCTGAGTTTATGAACATCAAGGTTCAGGCTGAAATGATGTACAACTACAATGCATATCAGACACAGAAACTGGAATACTCTATTGATGGTCAGACATGGACAGAGGCAGGACGCGTAACAATGGAATCTGTAAAGAAGGGTTATCCTATATCTGGCACACTTGGTGAAGATGCGAATAATTCTTCTGAGCTTTACATCCGCTTCATACCTGATTATGAGTCAAATATTGATGGAACAACATCTGATAATGACGGAACAACCATTACAAACATATTTGTATTTGGTGAGAAGAAACTTGTTGACGACGGCAAAGCACCTGTATTTGTATCATCTGTTCCTGCTGATGGCGGCACTGGCGCATCTGCAACAGGTAAGATTGTACTCAACTTCGACGAGAAGGTTAAGCTGACAGCAAAGGCGAAGGCTACACTTGGCTATGTAGAACTTGAAGGTTCTGTAACAGGCAAATCTGTAACATTCCCATACAAGTCACTCTCATATAATACTAAGTATACATTTACTCTTGCTGCAGGTTCTGTTGCTGACCTTACAGACAATACAACTACAGAGGCTATCACCATCAACTTCACAACTATGGATAAGCCTACTGTAACAAAGGCGCTCTACGACTTCATCGTTCCAGACAATGGTAATTTCAAAGAGGCTCTCATAGCAGCTGCTAAGCGCACAGACACAAGCAAGCGCTATCGCATTTTCGTAAGAAAGGGTAATCATATCATCCCTGCAAACGAGGCTAACATGGTAACTGGTAATGATGGCAAGTCATACCCAGATCCAAAGACTTCATTCGGTTCACCAAACGTATCAATCATCGGTGAGGACATGGCTGAAACAACCGTTGCCAACACAATGCCAAACGACTTGTCACAGAATCCTGATGCTGGTGCAGGTGGCCAGGCTAATCCACTTGAAGGTATCCGTACCAGTGGTCTGCTTTATATGACTGGTGGTGCAAAGAACACCTATTTCCAGGATATTACATTGAAGACAAACACTCCAGATGCAACAGGACGCAACGTTATCCTCGTTGACGGTGGTGACAGAACAATCTGCAAGAATGTAAATCTCTGGGCTTACCAAGATACATACGTATCAGACAACAGTCGTGCTCTCAACTATTTCGAAGGTGGTATCATCCGTGGACGTACCGACTTTATCTGTGGTAGTGGCGATGTATTCTTCAATGCGGTAGATATTATCATGTGTGAGAAGGGCGGTTACATTGTAGCGCCACGCGACAATGTTAAGTATGGCTATGTATTCAAGGATTGTACATTGAAGGGAGAAGCTGACGATGTAAATGGCAACTACTACCTTGGACGTCCATGGACAGAAGCAGCAGAGACATACTTTATCGACTGTAAGATGGAGGCTATTCCATATGCTGCTGGTTGGACAAACATGAGTGATGGCGGATGTACACGTTTCGCAGAGTACAACAGCACATCTGCAAGCGGCAACCCTATCGACATGAGCGGCCGTGTAACAGAGCTTGGCAAGGGCACAATTAATAAGTTCAACCCTATCCTCAGTGCATCTGAGGCTGCTGAGATTGGAAACATGAATAATATGTTCGGAGACTGGAATCCTCGCGAGTTTACAGAGCAAGCCCCAATTCCAACAAATGTCATTCTCTATCCGAACGACAAGAGAATGGATTGGGACTACTCTGACTACGCTCTCCTTTGGGCAGTTTGCAAGAACGGCAAGGCTGTGGCATTCACAACAGAGCCAATCTACACAGTTGATGACGTAACAGCTGAATGGTCTGTACGCGCAGCCAACGAAATGGGTGGTCTTGGTGAGGCTGTAAAAGCTGCTATTGAAATTCTAGGCATTGAGAATGTGAACAATGCCAATGGTGTTGTATCTACATCATACTACAACCTCAACGGTGTTAAGGTAAGCAATAGCTTCAAAGGCACAGTTATCAAGGTTGAAACTCTCAACAATGGTAAGCAGATTACAAGCAAAATCGTTAAGTAATCAAAACATACCATAAATTAACTGCAAATCCTCTTCTGCTCTTGCGGGAGAGGATTTTTGCGTATATTAAACGAATAAAACGAATATTTGAATATTTTATCCACCTCATATAACTCTAAATTTAATAATTTTGCACACAAATGAGGATTATATCATAAAAAATGTCTATATTTGCAAAATAATTATCACTAACTAAAAATATAAAAACGATGAACTAAAATAGCAAGTAGCCCGTAAACATATGTGATTTATATAATCCAATATGTCTATTTGATAACATAACAAAGGAAGAAACCTATTTAATTTTAACTTTTATAATAACTAAATTTATCATTTATGTCTGGTAATTTGAAAACTTTTCGAATTGCGCTTCTAGTATTCTTGACATTCTTTGTCAGCAATATCTATGCGCAGACAGTAAAGGGTACAGTCAAAGACTCCTCTGGTGAACCGGTTATCGGTGCCACCGTTGTGGAGAAAGGCAGCCCTAAGAACGCAGCCGTTACCAACTTTGATGGTATTTTCAACATCAAAGTGGCTAAAGGCAAGACTCTCGTTATTTCCTACGTTGGTATGAAGACGCAGGAAGTTACAGCCGCCAACAATATGGTGGTAGTTTTGGAAGACGACGCCGCCCTCGTAGAGGAAGTCGTAGTTCTCGGTTACACCAGCAAGGCCCGCAAAGACCTTACAGGTTCTGTAGGTTCTATCAGCGGTAAGAAACTTGAGGCTGTTCCTGTTGCATCAGCAGCAGAGGCTCTTCAGGGTAAGATTGCCGGTGTGCAGGTAACAACAGTCGACGGTCAGCCAGGTGCAGACATCAACATCCGCGTTCGTGGAGCAACGTCTGTAACACAGAGCAACGACCCATTGTTCATTGTTGACGGTTTCCAGGTTGACAACATCAACGACATTCCACCATCAGACATCGCTTCTATCGACGTATTGAAGGATGCTTCTCTTACAGCTATCTATGGTGCAAAGGGTGGTAATGGTGTAGTTGTTGTAACAACAAAGGCAGCTAAGGAAGGTAAGATTACTGTTGGATTCAACGGCCGTCTTTCTGTTGCTTCAGTTTCTAAGAAGCTCGACCTTCTGAACACAGCTCAGTTCGTTGACTACCAGTACGACCGTGCAGCTGCTAATGGTACACGTTCTTCTTGGGCTAAGCCATTCCGCTATAACTTCGGTAACCCTGCCGATATGGATATCTACCACACATTGCCAACACACGACTGGCAGGATGAGATTCTCGGCGAGACACCTATCAACTACAGTGCTAACGTAACTGTTGGTGGTGGTACAGATAAGCTGAAGTTCAACATGTCTCTCACACAAACAGAAGACAAGGGTATCATCATGGGTTCTGGCGTTCGCCGTACAAACATCAACATCAAGCTTGCTGCTGACTTGACAAACAACTTGAAGTTGACCTATAACCCACGTATGACCTATCGCCGTGACATCGGTGGTGGTGCAAGCCGTATCGGTTCAGGTGGTCTCATCGACGTTTTGAAGTATCGTCCAACCAACGGTCTTCGCGAGGCTGCTTTCTGGGCACCAGAAGTTGCTGACCCAGACGAGGAGGCAAACTTTGCATATACCAACCCTAAGTCTGACATTCAGACAAACCAGAAGAAGAAGCACTCTTATTCTATCAACAACCAGCTTTCTCTTCAGTGGACTCCTATCAAGAACCTCGTTCTCCGCACAGAAGGAAACTACAGCATTGGTTTCAGCGATGAGAACCAGTTCTATGGTCCTTTCACAAGCACAGGCCAGGAGGTTGTTCACCAGGGACTCCCTGTAGCATCAATCAAGAACGTTCGCACAGAGTCTTACACATGGACCAACACTGCAAGCTACTCATTCACACACAACGATGATCACAACTGGTCATTCCTCCTCGGTCAGGAAATTTACAACTGGCAGAGACGTACTGAGTCTGAGACAGCTCACTTGTTCAACCGTGACGTTGACGCAAAGACAGCATGGGATAGAATGAACCTTGGTGTACCTTACGAGTTGCTTACTGAGCTTTCTACACCAAACCGTATGGCTTCATTCTTCGGACAGGCTAACTATAACTACGATCACAAGTACTTGTTGTCTGTTACATTCCGTGCCGACGGTTCTACAAAGTTTGCTCCAGGCAACCAGTGGGGTTACTTCCCATCAATCTCTGGTGCATGGGATATGAAGCGTGAGTCATTCCTTGAGAATGTAGACTGGATTAACCAGTTGAAGCTTCGCGCAGCTATCGGTGTTGCTGGTAACAACAACATTAACGACGACCTCTGGCGCTACCTCTACTCTATCAAGAATACAGGTGGTCCTGCATTCGGTGAGCAGAAGCCTAACGGAGAATTGTTCTATCAGTCAAACAGCGAGTTCCCTAACAAGGATATCAAGTGGGAGACAACTCTTACTCGCAACATCGCTCTCGACCTCGCATTCTTCGACAACCGTCTGACTATTACTCCAGAGTTCTACTGGAACACAACAAGCGACCTTCTCTACAAGTCAACAATTCCTTCAGCAACAGGTTACACCAAGCAGATGCAGAACATCGGTGAGGTTAGCAACAAGGGTTTCGAGTTGACAGTTAACGGCGACATCCTTCGCGGTAAGGACTATGTATTGAGCGGTAACTTGACATTCGGTCTCAACAAGATGACTATCGAGAAGCTTAATGCAACTGATAAGGTTCTCTACAACACAGCAGGCGCATGGAAGTCAGCTGACGAGGGTGACTACAAACTTGAAGTAGGTGGTGAGCTCGGTCTCTTCTACGGATATGTTTACGATGGTCTCTACTCTCCAGACGAGTTCTACTTCGATGCTACACAGAACCTCCTTGCAGTTCCTTATTCTGACGACCTGCCACGTTTCGACGCTGATGGCAACCGTTTGCCAAACACAGTTATAAACATGGCTCTCGGCAGCAGCAACTCAGGTGAGGCTACTCTTCCTGGTAAGATTAAGCTGAAGGACCTCAACGGCGACGGCGTTGTTGATATCAACGATAAGACTGTCATCGGTAACTCTAACCCAGAGTTCCAGGGTGGTTTCGGTCTGAGCGGTCAGTGGAAGAACTTCGACTTCACAGCCAACTTCACTTATATGGTAGGTTTCGATGTTTACAATGCTACTGCTTATGCACTGTCTTCATCAACAACAAAGCAGTATCAGTTTGACAACGTACTCGACAAGTTTGCTGACAACCGCTGGCGTTATGTTCACGTGAACGATGGTAGCCGCTATTCAGGTGAGTGTATGTACAAGAACTACTATCTTGACAATGGTAAGGAAACATACATCAACATGAACGCAAATGCTGGTCTTTGGAACCCAGCCGACCTTGTAACAAAGGCTATGATATCTAACTTCGTTGAGGATGGTTCATTCCTCCGTTGCTCTGATATCACAATTGGTTACACATTGCCAACAAGCATCACTGGCAAGTGGGGCATGTCTAAGCTTCGTTTCTACGCTTCAGCTTCTAACTTGTTCATCTTGACAAGCTACTCAGGTTTCGACCCTGAAGTTGACGTTCAGTCTGGTCTTACTCCATCTATGGACTACAACCGTTACCCACGTAACCGTCAGTTCTCACTTGGTGTAAACGT
>X430_Giraffe__coassemble_384_pt1 | contig 10352 bp, 8 predicted proteins | sample X430_Giraffe__metabat2_high_PE_008 | metagenome-assembled genome bin X430_Giraffe
CGACTTTATTTTTTTTTATTTTTGGTTTTGAGCTCCGTTTTCTATGCTTTCGCGTTGCAAAACCTATCATCTTGCAAAGCAAAACCTATGCTTTTGGTGAGTAAAACGATAGGTTTTGAAAAAATAAAAGGCGATTTTTCTTGCATAATTTTGCGTACGCGACCTTAAAACCTTGAACCTCAAAACCTTACGGTTTTATGCGTTTTTTGGCGTTTTTTCGGGCAAAATATTTTTTTGTTCAAAATTCTCGAGTTTTGACGCAGTTAATTGGGTATTTTTGCAAACCGTTTGTCAAAAATTTTCGTAGTTGAAAGATGTGTTATATTATAAGAATGGTACGGGCTGTCCAGTATAGTTTTAACTGTCTTATGCATTTATGGTTTAGTAATAGTTGTGTTGATGTTTTGAAAGGACAGGAAACTACGCTTATTCCATTTCGTACTGAATATAAATAATTCATATTTCCTTCTGAAAAGGAAAGAATTAGTGTTTCTTATCCTTTACAGAAGGAAATGATTAAGAATAAAATCTTTTATTCCCAAAGATTCTTCATCCACTCCATTGCCTCGTCGTTAGTCTCTGGGAAACGCCAGTGGCCGTTGGTAGTTGTGGTGGCGAGAGTCTTAGGCGCTGTAATGGCATTATATACAGCGAAGCATGATGTAGGCGAACAAGTGTCGTCGCTATAACCGAAAGAATAGAATACAGGACACTTCATGATGCGGGCAAAATTGACAACATCATAGTAGGGCAGGGTCTGTTCTGCTCCTGCTTTCTCCTTTTTGTTTTGGAAGAACTTTGGCCAACCGCCTGCACGGCCATGCAAGAAACCGAGTACATCGCTCAAGGCAGGGTAGAAGGGAGCGCAGAAATCTACCTTAGGGTTAAGCGCAGCAGTAATGATGGTGAGTGCGCCACCCTGACTGCCACCAGTAACGCCAACGTTCTTGCCGTCCCACTCTGGCAATGTGCATAGGAAGTCTACGCAACGAGAACAACCGGCATATACCTCACGGTAATAATATGTTTCCTTATCTTCTATGCCGTTGTCGCCATATCCGTCGGCAACTTTGCGGGCCTCGGCAAACTCCTCGTCGCTGAGTTCGGAGTTGCAACCGCTATGGATGTTGATGTTCATGTAGATATAACCACGCTCACTATAATATGTTGTTGGCTGTATCTTTGCCGAACCAGCACCTGGTGGACAGAAAAGCATGGGATGTTTCTTGCCGTCCTTTGGTTTTGTCAAGTAACCATACATGTTGCGCCCATTTTTCCCGACAGTGAGTTTTACAAGCGACACCTCCACCTTATCTGTTGAATATTTGGGCAGTGGGGTAATCTCTGGAGCAAGGTCAATCTTGTTGGTCTCCTTCATTGTCTTCTGCCAGAATTTCTCGAAGTCTTCAGGCATAGGCGTGCATGTCTCAATCCTGAATGGTTCGTAACCAACCTTCAGCAAGTCTTTGTAGGTCTTGTCATAAACAGTGAAACGGTAGTCGCATGCGCGAAAACCTGGTTTCTGCATGGTGCCCATCTGTATTGTGGCGATGCCGTTGACAAACTCTACCGAGTCTTCCTTTGCTGGCAGCATCATCTCGTCGCCCACACGATAGTAAACCTTAACGCCATTGAGCGGATTTCCTCCTTTGTATGCTTCTATCGTAAGCGTAGCCTGTTCTCCAAGATGATACAGACGTGTGGCATTGTTGGTCTTGGCCAGATACTCCACATATTGCTTGCGTGGTTTTGAAAACTGTGCTTGCGCTGGTACTATCATCATGGCAAGCAGAAGTAGCGATATTAGTTTTCTCATAGATTCATGTATTCTTTGTCCATTGTTTCGGTCATCAGTTTAAAGTATTCCTTTTTTTTGCAGGCTTTCATAAAGAGCCCCGCCAATCCGTCGGAATCATCAAATGACTTGTCGTCTGCCTCTACATCGCTTAGTAAAACGTTCATGGCATCCAGCGTGAGGCGGAGTATTGACGGTTGGTGGAGCTTGGCGTCTTCTTTGCCGCTAAGCTCAATACCCTTGGCGTATGACCTAATGACAACACTAACGGTAAGGCTTATGGCCTTGCCTGTGTCCATGTCGCTGCCGCCGCGTGTGTATTCTTTCTCGTGCTCTGCCACTGTTGGCATGCGACCTGTAAGCAACCATTCGAAGTTGCGCTTGTATTCGGCAATCATGGCCTCATGCTGCTCATTTGTCTTGCATGCAATTCTCACAAGGTCGGCCATGCTCATTCCCTCCTTGTAGTTGTCTTGTATGCACTTTGTTATCTGTTGCTCATCGTCATAGTTGATATGCGCAATTGGATAGAAGAGCACATCGTGGAATGCTCCCGCTATCTGCTCATATCTCTCCAGCATGATTTTCTTTACCACCTGTGGCTGACGTTTCTCGTGAGCATCGCTAACATGGCAGTCGATGATGCCAGCAGAAAAGGCATTAAAGAATGCCCTCACCATTGCTGCCAGCGTCTTGTGTTTATTTATTTTTCCATTTTCCATGAACTCATCAACTCATTAACTTACCAACTCATTAACTCACAACCCACCAACTTACATATGCGTTATCGAGCAGTTGCAGTCCTCAAGAATCTTTTGGCACATAACGATGTCGTTGGGCCTGATTACTATGTTGGCCTTGTCGCCCTCGGCAAAGGCATACATATACTCAATGAATATTTGGTTTTCCGCCAGATGCTCGAGTATGGCTGACAGTGAACCAGCCACATTAGGGCAACTGATGCATACCACATCGGTTAGCATCACTGCGAAATTCTCATTGCGAAGAATCTCTACCGCCTTGTCTACCTCGCTTACTATGAGGCGGAGGATGCCAAAGTCTGTCGTCTCAGCCATGCTAAACGCATGCATATTGATATTGTTCTTACCCAATATCTTTGTTACTTCATTTATTCTTCCTGTTTTATTCTCGAGGAAAACAGATAATTGTTTGATTGTCATATATAAATGTTTTAGGCTTTTATTTTAATATTCGTTTGTCTATCACGTGCTTGCTCTTTCCCTGACTGCGCTCAATGCTTCCAGGCTCCATCAGTTTAACATCGGCACTGATAGAGAGAACGCTCTTAAGCTTGTCTGAGAGTCCTTTTTTCATGGCCAGCATTCTTCCAATGTCGTCAGAGAAGAAGTCTCTGCGCACCTCAACCTGTACCTGAAGTGTGTCGAGATTATTAATACGGTCAACAACCAGCATGTATTGCGGTTCAAACTCAGGCATCTGTAGAATGACGCTCTCAACCTGTGATGGGAATACGTTAATACCACGGATGATGAGCATATCGTCGCTGCGTCCCATGATGCGTCCCATGCGTACTGATGTTCTGCCGCAAGGGCATGTACCTTCCATGAGTGTGCAGAGGTCTTTGGTGCGATAGCGCAACACAGGCATGCCCTCTTTGGTAAGAGTGGTGAACACCAGCTCACCCTGCTGGCCTCTTGGCAACTGTTCAAGTGTTTCTGGGTTAATAATCTCTGGGTAGAAATGGTCTTCGTTGATGTGAGAACCATTCTGCTCCTGACATTCGTATGACACACCAGGACCCATAATCTCGCTCAGCCCATATATATTATAACCCTTTAGTCCGAGACGGTCTTCTATCTCCTTTCGCATATTGTCGGTCCAAGGCTCTGCGCCGAAAGCGCCAATACGCAGTCCGATATCCTTTTTTGATAGTCCCATCTTGTCAAGAGTCTCGGCAAGATAAAGGGCGTATGATGGTGTGCAGGCAATACCGCTGATTTTCAAGTCGCGTATTAACCTGATATGTTTCTCCGTATTGCCCGTAGAGGTTGGTATTACTGTGGCTCCAAGGTTTTCCACGCCATAGTGAGCGCCAAGTCCTCCTGTAAACAGTCCATATCCGTAGGCTACGGAGAATGTGTCATCGCGTGTTACCCCAAATGCTGTAAGACAGCGTGCCATAACCTCCGACCATACAGAAAGGTCCTTCCTTGTATATCCTACGATAGTTGGATTGCCAGTGGTGCCTGATGAGGCATGCACACGCACTATCTCAGATGGTGGCGCGGCCTGCAGACCGTAAGGATAGTTGTCGCGTAGGTCTTGTTTTGTTGTAAAAGGCAATTTTGTTATGTCGTCAATGCTTCGAATGTCATCAGGTGATATGTCCATTGCCTGCATCTTGTTTCTGTAGAATGGCACGTTATGGTAGACGTATGTAACCAGTTTCTGAAGTCTTTTTCCTTGCAAGGCCCTCATCTCATCCTGGCTCATGCATTCTTTATTGGGATTCCAAATCATATTTTCAAATTTTCTATAATCAATTTAAATACTTCTATTTTAACTTTAATCACTTATTCCAATGAATAACTGATGGGAAAATAATAATTATTGAATACCGCCCGTTCTAATTGCCTGTTTGGAATTATAGCGGATGGTCCTCATGGAATGCTTTCATGCGCTCTTCCATAATAGAATAAAGCTCGTCTCTCATTCTCGACGTACATGCCCTTACTCCTTGCTGCTCGCTGCCTGTGGTGCTAAGTGATATGCTGCTTACACCATAATACAGCAATTCCTTCAGCAAGTCGCCTCCGCTCATGTTACCGTAGCCTATGGTGAAGAAGAAACCATCGCCCACTTTCTGTGTCACGTCATAGTCGTAGACAATATGGAAACCATTATCTGTAAATATCTTCTTCATTTTTTCTGCACGGATAGCATATTCGCGTGTGTCCTCAACAAAGTTTATGTTGCCCTCTGTCGACAGGCGAAGCATCTCAGCATAGGCATATTGTGTGGATGCGGTGCATCCTGATGTAATCATATATAAGATTGACGCAATGAGTGTTTGGCCAAATACTCCAGCATCCTTATAGCGTTCTGCCAAGGCTGGATAGTGGCGCTCAAATAGTTTGTCGCTGATACATGTCAGAGCCATGCGCTGTCCTGCATAACTGAATATCTTTGACGATGACAGCATCAGTATGTAATTATCAGTATATTTTGCCACAGTTGGAGCAAATGGCGGTTCAAATGGATGACCCATATTTGTTCTGAAGTCCATGCAGAAATATGCAAGGTCCTCAAGCACAATCACATCATATCTTGTTGCCAGTTCGCCAATGATAGCCAGTTCCTGTTCTTCCAGACAAATCCATGCGGGATTGTTAGGGTTGGAATATATTATAGCGGCAATATCTCCGCCCTGCAGCATGCTTTCCAGTTTGTCTTTCAGTGCGTTGCCTCTGTATTTGAAAATGTCAAACTCCACCCAGTCGGCTCCTATTATCCTTAACTGTGATTTCTGTATAGGAAAACCTGGGTCGATGAACAGCACCTTGTTCTTTCCAGGTATGCGTTGTGTGCATGCTATGAAAGAACCAAACGAACCTGCCACGCTTCCCGTTGTTGGCACGCATGAGCGCTCTGATATATCAATGTCGAGGAATGCCTTAACGAAGCGAGATGCCTCGCGCTTCAACTCGGGCACACCGGCTGCTGCAGGATATTGCGACCCTACGCCACGGTCGAGAGCTGCTTTCTCGGCCTCTACTCCAAATTTGTTGACTGGTAAGCCTGGCGAGCCTTGGTCCATTCGAATGAAAGGAATACCTGTTTTCTTCTCTAAGTGTTGTGCCACGAGCAGCACCTCGCCTATTGTTGCCATTGACAGGTCGGCCACGTGCAACTCCTGTGCGGTGCTTGCCACCAGTTCTTCACTGAATATTTTCATGTTTGCAGTCTTTTACACGTTAAGTCCTAAGTCGAATGCCTTGAGATTGGCATCCACAATCTTCTCACCTTTAACTGCAAATATGCGCTTGATGCTTTCACGAAGTTGTTCAGGCGACAATATGCCAATGTATTTTGCTGCCATTCCAAGCAATATTACATTTGCGCTCTTTGGCACTCCATTGTCTTTTGCTAATGCTTCAATGTCTTGCATTGTAAGATGTGGCAGCATGTTAAGCTCATCTCTTAGAGCACTTTCGTCAGGATAGTTAGGTATGTTTCTAAATGGGGCGGCAGATGTTACTACCCATCCCTCCTTACTAAGATATGGCATGTAGCGCAAAGCCTCCATTGGCTCCATCGAGATAATGATGTCTGCGCCTCCTTGTTTTATCAGGTCTGAGTGAATAGTCTCTGTTGACAGGCGCAGATTAGACTGCACGTCACCGCCGCGCTGACTCATTCCGTGCACCTCTGCCTGTTTAAGGTTTAGTCCGGCTTGTGTCGCTGCTTCTCCTATTATCGTTGCTATGGTAAGGATGCCTTGTCCGCCAACACCTGCCAATATTATATCTTTCTTCATTTCTTTTAATGTTCTGTTTGTCGTTTATAGTTAATCGTTCAACGTTCAACGTCCATCGTTCATCGTTCATCGCTCAACGTTCAACGTTCATTGCTCATCGCTCAACGTTCAACGAGCTTTTCTTAATTTTCTCTGCAGTGTCTGCATGCACTCACGTCGTGGAATGATTACAGATACTCCATTGTATTCTATTTCTTCACGTATTATCTGAGTTATCTCTTCCATATTTTTTGGCAGAGGAACAACCACGCGAACATGCTCCTGTGCTACTCCAAGTCCCAAGCATATTGCCTCAAACTTATTTGTTCCTGCAGAGTCCTGACCGCCAGTCATTGCTGTAGTAAGATTGTCTGAAAGGATAACCGTTATATTAGCATTGTCGTTGATAGCATCGAGCAGTCCAGTCATGCCAGAGTGGGTAAAGGTTGAGTCGCCAATCACAGCTATGGAAGGGAATACGCCAGCATCTGCTGCGCCCTTTGCCATTGTTATAGACGCTCCCATGTCAACACAACTGTCAATTGCGCGGAATGGTGGTAATGCTCCAAGAGTGTAGCAGCCTATATCACCAAAGATTCTTGCGTCAGGATACTCAGCTGCCACTTTGTTTAAAGCATCGTAGACGTCGCGATGACCGCACCCCTGACACAATGCAGGTGGTCTTGGCATTACATTCTGTGCGGCAGCGAATGGCTGTTCTGTTGTATATCCTAATGCTTCGCCCACGCAGTCAGGTGTTAATTCTCCCATGCGTGGCAGTTCACCACTTAACCTACCCCTAACTTTATAATCACTGCCAAGAAGTGCTTTTACCTGTTCTTCCACAAATGGTTGTCCGTCTTCAGCCACAAGTATCTCGTCGCAGTTATTGGCAAACTCCTTTATGGTTGCTGCAGGTATAGGGTATTGTGATATTTTAAGCACAGGTAATTGCTCGCACTGACCAATGTTCTCCATCACATAGTTGTATGCAATGCCACAGGCAATTATTCCTAAACGAGGCTTTGCGTCAGCAGTAGCATGCTGCAGACTATTGTATGGTGATTTCTCGGAAGAGTCTGTAAGCTGTGGCTGCTTTTCCACCAAACTTGCATATTGTTTGCGTGCATTTCCAGGAAGCAGAACCCAGTGAGTGCGCTCGTTGTCTGGACTTAAACTGTTTTGGCTGATTGCTTCTTTTGTAGTTACACCAGCACGTGAGTGTGCAAGACGAGTGACAACACGCATCAGCACTGGCAACTTGGTCTCTTCTGACAGACTGTAAGCATATTGCATCATGTCGTATGCTTCCTGCTGTGTTGATGGCTCAAGTATTGGAATCATGGCAAACTTGCCATAGAAGCGTGAGTCTTGTTCGTTCTGTGATGAGTGCATTGAAGGATCGTCGGCAGCCAGAACAACAAGTCCGCCGTTGATACCAGTTATAGCTGAGTTGACAAAGGCATCGGCTGCCACGTTCATGCCCACATGCTTCATGCATACAAGTGCTCTCTTGCCTGCATACGACATGCCAAGTGCGGCTTCCATTGCGGTCTTCTCATTTGTACACCATCTGCTGCGTACGTTGGCGGCATTATTTTGTATGTATTCAGTAATTTCTGTTGATGGAGTGCCAGGATATGCGTATACGCCACTTATCCCGGCATGAATAGCGCCAAGAGCAATAGCCTCGTCACCTAATAATAATATTCTGTCCATTATATATTATTTTTTATATCTTTCTTATAAATCAACAACAATTAATTCCTAATCGTTAATCGCTCATCGTTCAACGTTCATCGCTCATCGTTAATCGTTCATCCTTTTTTATAAGGAGTGCAGGAGTTCAGGAGTGACGCTTCGCTTAGGAGTGTAGACGTATGCCTGACAAGCAATCTCTCATCTCTCATCCCTCATCCCTCATCGTTCAACGCTCATCGCTCATCGTTAATCCTTTTTAAAAGGAGTGCAGGAGTTCAGGAGTGACGCTTCGCTTAGGAGTGTAGACGTATGCCTGACAAGCAATCTCTCATCCCTCATCTCTCATCCCTCATCGTTCATCGTTCATCATTCATCCCTCATCGCCACGATATTCATATCGCGCCAATGTTGCGCCTTGCGGTATTTCTCAACCGAGGCGGCGGGCACATGTATCGTTATGTCTTTGCGGTTGAATATAACAGAAAGTGGTTGAGGCTCTGTTGAGTAGTTATAAACATGTTTCAGACTATCGCAGTGGAAGAAAGCATATTCGCCTATAGTCTCAACGCTGGCAGGAATGGTTATCTCTTTTAGGCTTTTACATTTCCAAAATACGCCTCGACTTATTGTTCTCAGCGTTGATGGCAGTATTACAGCCTCAAGTTCCAGACATTCGGCAAAAGCATCAAGACCAAGTGTTTCCACCCCTTCTGGTATATCCACACTTTTAAGGCTTTTGCATATAGCAAACGATGCGTGCTTAATGGTTTTTAATGTCGTTGGCAATTTGACACTTCTTATTCCTGATCTATAAAAACATTTAGCTTCTGTTTCTGTAATCCCCTCAGGTATGTTTACCGATACTAATCCTTGTGAAGCCTCAAAAGCAGATTTTCCAATTCTTCTTAAAGAATTAGGTAGATTCACGCTTACAAAGTCATCATATTTTTTAAATGCAGAGTCGGCTATTTCTGTTACGCTATACGCCTTGCCGTCAATCTGTATTTCTTCCTTGATGTAAATGTTGGTTTCGCCAGATCTTGTATCTTTTTTCACATGTCGTTCTCTGCCAATAGCCATACAAGAGGCATCCTCTTCAGATATAACCTTATAGTATACTCCTTCTATCGTTGCATCTTTTTCTAAATACAACATCAGATATTTGTAGTTCTCACTGTTCTTGAACATCTGCCATCCTATTGATGCTGCTACGAGAATGGTAATGCAGCTTAATGCAATCCACAACTTCTTGTAACTCTTGTTTATCGCCTTAGCCATGGCTTTTGCACTGTCAAAGCGTTTTGCCTTGTCTTCTTTCAGACTGCGCTTCATAGCCAGTCGATAGGATAGTGGCAAACGCCTGCCGCTTTTTTGCTCGATATATTCCATCAGTTTCCCAACAGTATATATATCGGTGCGTGCATCAAGTTCTTTGCTTTTTCTTGCCAACTGCTCTGGTGCCGAAAACGCTTTTGTCATGCCTGCTGTAAACGTGTAGTCGTCGGTGTCGCAAAATCCTAGGTCGATAATCTTCACATCATTGTTAATGCGTGTCAGCATTACGTTCTCTGGTTTCAGGTCGCAATAAACGATGTTGTGCCTGTGCATGCACTCAAGAGCATCCAGCAATTGGTTGAAGAACTTGCTCAGATTATCGTCATTGCGGAAATATGAAGGCTCGTTTTCCAGTTTCTCGGCAAGCGTTTCTCCCGTCACATATTCCATAAGTATGTATGGCCCATCACCGTTCATGCCCAGCTCCTTATATCTTACGATGTTGGGATGGTCGATGCAATGTCCTATCTCATACTCTTTCTTGAGTATCAGGTTATATCGTGGATTGTCATTATGCTCGGGGCGCAACTGTTTCATGAAAAACTGTTCGCCTTTTCTGCTTACAAGAAATGATTGTGATGTACTTCCTGACGATTTTAATGGCTCGATTTTCTCAAACAAATCGTAGCTCTCTTCTGAAATGAAACTTGATACTTTCATTATGTTCTTCTAAGTAAGTTGAATGTTATTCCGCCGTTGCGTCCGCAGATGTAGTTTGTTGGTTTGCCGCCTTCGTGTACAAGACAAAAGAGTTGAAGCGGTTCGCCATTAATGAAATATTGCACATGAAACGTGTCACCTACACTCAGTTTGCTGTTTACCGATTCTGTCACGGTAAACATATCAATCCCTTCATATCTTATGGTTACAGTCCTGTCGGGTTCCCATGTAAGTCTTATTGTGTCGCCGGCTATAAGTGTTGAAGCCTGAAGACACTCGTTGTTAATGAAATCGCTGTCGCTTTCCGCTTCCGACGATTTCTCAAACGACTCCCAGTCTTTATATCCAGCGGTTCTTGCCAAT
>X430_Giraffe__coassemble_387_pt1 | contig 10318 bp, 10 predicted proteins | sample X430_Giraffe__metabat2_high_PE_008 | metagenome-assembled genome bin X430_Giraffe
CTATGATCTTTGGATAACATGATTATATTGCCACGGACTTATGCAACTGTGCCCCAAAAAGCCTCATATTGTCTCCCAGATTCTTAGATGAACCTTTAGCAGAAAGTTTAAGGCTACTTTTTAAACTGGGATTGGATTTTAAATATTTTACATACAAAGAATAAGGGACAGTCTGATTCTCAAATTTAGTCAATAAACGTCCTAATGCAATCATTGGTTTTTGGGTGATAGAATTGCTGACTAAAACCTTTTCAATTTTTCGACCGGTTGTGGCTAAAGATACCCGAACAGACTTTCCAAAAATCTTACCTTTTGTAAACTTTAAAGCAGATTGCTTTATAATATTCTTTCCTCCTTTCAATATCTGCTCGGCAGCAGGGCTTCGAATAATATTTTTTACACCAGTTTTTAATGGTTTAATAGTTGCTTTAGCTACTTTAGGCACCAATACAAATCCTACATTTAGGGCAACTTCTAATGAGAGATTTTGAATAGCTTCTGTGTCATCTTCACCAAGTTGTATATTTTCCATTACATCAAGACCTGCAGATGTAATAGCTAAACTGGCATCGACAACATTTATTCCTATATTGACAACGTGTGCGACTGCAGCGCCAGGTGCTCCAACTACGCTTAATGCACATGCAACTTCTACAGCTGTCACAATTGCGCTAGCCCCCGTCAAACACCAGTTGATCTTCTCTCTGTATTTTTTATATAATTCGTTAGCTTTATGAGTTATGGAATTACTAACTTTATCTATATTTTGTCGTCTATCTTCTCCTGAAATCCACATTCCGTCTTGAGTGGGGAAACCATTTAGTAATGGACCTTCATACAAATCCCCATTTGCAAATAACAGACTTGCTTCTGTTGGGAAAGTTCCATCTTGGGGCCAAAATCCAGTTATTGCAACCGTATCTTTTCCCACAAGATACATGGTGCCATCACCATAAATTTTACCATCAACAAACTCACCCTCAAACCTATCTCCATTTTTAAATTGGAATATTCCAAGGCCATTCATTTTACCTTTTACAAACTCACCTTCATAAAAATTTCCATTTGCAAAAGTATAGCGTCCTATACCATCGATTATATTTTCATGGATAGTACCTTGATATATATCCCCATTACTAAACATGAGAGTACCATCTCCATCCATCCAGCCTTTATCCCATTCTCCATTATAACTAAATTCTGGACTTTCGTATAAACCGATTCCATTTTGAAGCCCCTCTATCCATTCTCCTTGATATTTTGCTTTTTCTTTGTAATATTCATACGTACCAAAACCATGGAACACATTCTTTTCCCATTCACCCGTATAGAAATCTCCATTGGAGAATATCATATCTCCTAGACCATTTCTTTCTCCATCTAACCAATATCCTGAATAATACGAACCGTCCTTTTGTGTTAAATTACCAACACCTATGGGAGAATTTTCTAGGAATGTTCCCTCAAAATACAAATTGGGAGTGCGATACACGACATCTCCACAGACTTTACCATTTTTCCAAATGCCATAAACAGAATCTCTATTACAAACATATAATCCTTCTCCTTCCCATGTACCATTTTTCCATTTCCCTTTATAGGTTGAACCATCAATATAAGAAAAATGGCCTAAACCATCTGGTTTCCCGTCTTTGACATAACCTAAATAATGTCCTTTTGGTAATTGAGTATCGATTAAAGTTTGCGAAAGCTCTCCGTTTATCCATTCTCCAGTTTTAACAATACCATTATCTTTGTAAAGTGTTCCATTCCCATTAAATGTTCCTGCTTTCCAATTCCCTTCATAAAAGATTTTTAAATTTTTGTATAATTTGAGAAATCCATCCGGTTTACTATCATGAAATGTTCCGATATAAAGTTCATTATTTTTAGCCAAAATGCCAAAACCCTCCATTTTTCCGTCAACAATTGCTCCAACATATTTACTTCCATCATCCAGCATTACAATGTCCTCTATTGATGATGTCCCGTAAAACATATTAACGTCATAGGAACCCTTTTCTCCATTTTTATCAATATAAGAAAGCGTTCCATTCCCATTTGCGATGTTATCAATTATTTCCCCTTCCCAAGAGAATATTTTTGTACTATCGGACATTGGCATCCACAACAAAATATCGTCACAACTTTTTATCCATTGAGACTCAGTTTTGGTAGAGCAAGCACTTATTAGGAGTGCAATACATATAAATAATATATACTTCAATATTTTCATTGTCAATAAACTACATCCATTCATATTACCAAACTACACATTCCACTGCAATGATCTGAACTGATTTTGCAAATCTTGTAATTTTTGTATAATTTCATTAAAAGAAGGTGCTTCTGTATAGATAAATCCGATTTGCATTTGACGGTAATCATTCTGCAACACAGGTATTAAATGTGCTGGAGGAATAAAATTTATCTTCTGTGGCAAATGGGTAGTATAATCAAGGCCACTCCATGCCGTGAATTGATGACGATGTGAAACAATATCCTCATATAGAATCTTGTTGTTAATTGCTTCAAGAGCAAATGTATTGTCCATCATTTTGATAATATCGTACATGTGGCGAGTTATGCGGTCCAAATGTATACCACCATTCGGCCGATTGAATTCTTCATGCAACAAAAATATTTTCTCTAAAAAAGTTCGTCCAGGAATAACCGTCGGAATCGCAAACGTTGGTAATGCAAAATCTTCTTCAGGATAAGCGTCCTCTATCATCGAACGAATCTCTATTTTTTCAGATGGTTCCATGAGAGAACGGCAGCTTATTTCAATCTTAACTCTTTCCGCAATATATTGCATTTTATTTTGCAGGATTGAATCATATTCGATATACACAACAGCAGGATCAAGGTCACTGACTGAAGTTTTTGGAACGATTACTTTACAATGATTCGACAAACCAAATTCATTTAGTTTATTGGCTATATCTACAGCAAAAATGGTGTCGATAAATTTCTTTGAATCTTTCCGTAATTTGGTACGTTGGCTTTTGCTCTCAACTGTTTCGAATCCCAAATATCGACGATCTATTGCCAAATCTATATCTTCAGAAAATCGTTCAATTAATCCCCAGCCTTTGCTCAAACTTGTTCCACCCTTGAATACAAAAGCTGTAGCATATGGTAAAGAAAAGATAGCGCGTAAGGCCATACTGACCCAATAGTCCTTTTCTATGGCATTGTCTACAATTTTCTTGGATTCTGCTACATTTGCCAAAATTGTACGTTTTTCTTCTATTGTAAGTTTGGTCCAATTATTCATAACGCAAGTCTTTGTTTAATCCATAGTGGAGCCATATTATAATCACTCCTAATGTTATCTTTATCCCCATATTTATCAATTGCTTGTTTTATAATGGCAATTTGATTGTCCGTAACATTATCTTTTCCCAATTCTTTCATAGCAGCAACTATTAATGGAAATAAATCCGTTTTATATGCAAAACTACGGGGAACGCTCCTCTTAAAAATAATTTTCCGATTTCCTATGGTAAGTTCTCTTGCTGTAGCATCTGTCAAATACACAGCATTCATAGTAACTTGCGTCGAAAGTCCTAACTTATTCAAGGCTGTTAAACCAGAAGGAATTATGCGAGCTTTATCTTTTTCTGCAACAGCGTAAGCTATTTCCTCTATAGAAGGGCGTAATATTCCAAACTTATTTCGTGATGGGAATAAGTATATTCCTTGCGATAGACGTATAAGTACCCCCTCCTTTTCTAATCTAGAAAGAGTACGTGTTACCAGTCCATCATTATTCAGATAAGCAAAATCTTGAACCATATACAACTTATTTGGCCCATTACGCTCAATAGTATTACGTATCTCTTTTGTAAGTATCATTCCCATAGTTATCGCGAATATGTATGCAAAGATATAAAAAATCCTTCTCTATGACAACAAAATGTCCGAAATTCTTAAAGAAAATCGGACTATTTACACGTCAGCAAACCTTAACAGGCTATAATACAGTTTTACTAAACTTTTTCTAAAAACTGAAAAGGATGGGATATATTGGGGATCAGATAAGGAATACAATATAGTATTATGCCTGAATTTCAGCATTATATATATCAATTATCGGTTCAAGCGTGGAGCCGTCTGTGCCCTCTCCACGACATGGAGGCTATCGCATATATACATCCACAGGGCAGCTCAATTTGTATTTTGCAAGGAAATCTCCAACCTTAATAGTGTAATCGGCAGGATAATTACGAAATGACAATGCGTGGGCAGTATTGGGGACTATCCACAACTGTTTGGGTACTGGTTTTGCTTCATATAATTTATGCACCATCCAAGTAGGCACAAAAGTATCAGAGTCGCCATGAATAAAAAGCATGGGCAATTTGCTCTTAGCTACCTGACGCAATGGAGAGGCTTCTGAAAACGACCAACCATTGCGTATCTTACAGAGCAGACTTGTGGTATACATAACAGGGAACTCTGGCAACGAAAACTGCTGGCGCATCTGAGTAGCAAATTCATCCCATACAGATGTATAGCCACAATCGGCAACAAAGGCACAGACGCTATTAGGCAACACCTCGCCCGAGAGATTCATCGTTGTGGCAGCTCCCATTGACACGCCATGAACAATTACTTTTGGTTCATGGACAGAATCACGAAATAACGAATCTGACACTGACACCCAATGTCTCACATCCAAACGCTCCTTCCAGCCCATTTGTATATCGTTGCCTTCACTCTTTCCATGAGCATGCAGGTCGGGCAGAAGAACATTAAATCCAAAATCTCTATGATACATACGACCTAAATAAAGATATGTCACAGCACAATCTTTATAACCATGGACAATTATTGCAGTGCGTCCACAGGCGGAATCGCCACGCAGATACAAAGCATGATGGCGTTCGCCTGTTGGCATCAACACAAACGTATCACGCAACAATTGCTTTGAGCGCAGACTATCTACCCAAGGTTTCATATCAGGCATACGATTAAAGAGCAATTTATAAGCATTGCCCTCATTTTCACGATTATGCTCTGGAGAGAGTGAATAGGCAATCATATACGAACTGCTTGCATATAACACTCCTAAAAGAATTGTTATAAGGGAGAGAATGACAGAAATTATTGTTGTTTTTTTACATTTCTTCATGATATAATTAATCGACCTTAGTCTTACGGAATTATTTTATTAACACCTTCTTGCCATTACAAATATAAATTCCTTTAGAAGGACTAGCTACACGCTGACCTGAGATATTATAATAGGCATTGTCTATATGCTCATGGGCAACAGGGATATCTTTAATGCCTGTAATGCCTGTTTTCTCCTCTATAAATGTTTGAATATCTTTCAGTACCTTAGCAGAACGGGAAGGGAAATAATTATTGAGCAGGCGGTTGCGCTCTTTCATGTAATGATTATCTACGGTATAGAGTTCACCCTTTGATGTATAGGCATGCACATCGCGACGATAATCACCCCAGCGGGCTGACTCATCATAGACGGCAAGCGAGATGACATTATACAGACTGTCCCACACCTGAACAACCGAACGCTCTGACAGCATGCCGCCGTCGGACAACAGTTCCTGGGCGCGCCGGAGGTATCTGTTGGCAAACTTATCGTTCTTCAGCAGGGCGTGGAATATGCCTGTCGGATAGTTCTTGCCTTCATTGTCTGGCACCACATTGTCGCTGCTGCTCTCGAAAATCTGTTCTGAGTCCCAGCAAAGGAAACGGAAACCCTTGCTCTTGTCTTCTCTATGTGCTAGGGCATACCAGTTATGATGGTCCCAGTCGGTATTTCCGGCATACTGGTTGATTATCATATAGTCAATGAAACTCTCTATATGCAACAGCGGTTCTATTGACGCATCGTCTTTGCCCGAGGCGTCTTTGCCTTGAAGCATATAATAATAGGTGTCGTCTGAAGCCTTGCCTGCGGTCTCTATCATGCGGTTCCACTTGGCAAGGGTTCCTTCTGATGCCTCAAGGTGCCGGCCACCCTCCTCTTCTATCTTTACCACGTCATACTCACTCTTCTTGCCACCAAAGTGTGACTTGCCAAACTGCTCGTCTACTCGCTCGGCAATATTATACAGTCCCCAATACATGCCATTGAGAAACAGGTGAACGTAGAGGGCATCTACTGACGTATGGCCCATCTTGCGCTGCATGCGGCGTGCCCAAACGTCGCGGGTGTACTGACCACGTGGGCGGCGCACTGGGTCTTGATGCTGCCATGAGTTGCCAAAGTGGCAACGCAACACGAGCTGGTCGAACTCAGCAGAGTCACCGAACAGCGGATATTCAAGTTTGCTTGGTCCGTATTCTTTCTTGAACACAAGGCGGAACGAGTGCTTCGGGTTCTTCTCAGGCAGACGGCCATGACCGCCATGGAGGCGCACGCCGCAATCGGTAGTGAAGTCATGCTGCTGAGGACCGCCGAAGAGTTCGGCACTGGCCTGGCGTGTCCATCCGTTTCCGGTATTGTCGCCTACTGGCGGACCGGTATAGATATATATTCCTCCTGTCTCGCTGTTCTTCTCGTGACTAAAGAAGTTGTCCTTGGCTGACACGATAGAGAGTATAGGCAAGGTGTACAGTCCTTGCGCAATCTTATCACACAAGGTTGGGTCGCAAGTCATCTCTGGGTCCATCTCATAGTCAGCAATGGCAGTACCACTGCGCTGGGTGTACTTGCCCCACTTATCGGGATAGCCTTCGGGATTGTTGGGCTGTGAGAGAAAGGAGGAAAGGAAAAGGTAAGAAGCAGTTGTTATTGGTGACACATTCTCATTGTTCTTTACCAGAACGGCTCGCAGAATGGTTGTCTGGGATAGCGAGAGAGGGGATGTGTAACGGTTGCTTAAGTATGATGGGGTGCTTCCATCGGTCGTGTAATAAACGTCTGCCGAGGCATCGTCATGGGTTATGGTCACGGTTATGCTGCTATCATATATACCGTGGGGCAGACTAAAGCGCGGCTGGGCATTAATAAATAATGCAAAACTAAGCAGAAAGATTAGCAGATATAGTTTTCTCATAAAAGCAGTATAGCAAAACAACAATCATTGATATCAATTCATCTGCAAATATAATGAAAAATATTTATTCAGTTAGATTATATTACAAAAATCATTATTAACTATATCTTGAAAAAGACACAACCTCACTGTATGGATGCACTAACTCAGGGAGAAAAAAAACGCCTGCCCAACTAATGTCGGACAGGCGCATATCATCTGTTTGATATTTCAAAACAAATTATTCAGCCTTTGCTTACTCAGCAACAGTCTCCTCTGTTGCAGGAGCCTCTACTGCTGGCTCTTCAGCCTTTGTTGACTTGCGAGAACGGCGAGTCTTCTTCTTTGTCTCAGTCTTAGCCATGTTCTCATCAAAGTCTACAAGCTCGATAAATGCGATAGGAGCAGCGTCGCCCTTACGGATACCAAGCTTAATGATACGTGTGTAACCACCTGGACGGTCGCCAACCTTAGCTGCAACTGTTCCGAACAACTCCTTCAGAGCTTCCTTGTCCTGGAGATAGCTGAAAACTACACGACGAGAATTTGTTGTATCCTCCTTAGAACGTGTAATCAGTGGTTCTACATACTTCTTCAAGGCCTTAGCCTTAGCAAGGGTCGTAGTGATTCTTTTGTGCATAATCAACGAGATAGCCATGTTTGCAAGCATTGACTTACGATGAGATGCAGTACGACCCAAATGGTTGAATTTCTTATTGTGTCTCATTTTTTTGTTTTTGTTTTATTGGACAGTCGGTATTGATGAAAGGAAAAGATTTCAGAAAAACATGATTAACAATTAATCTTTAATCTTTAATCCCTAATCTTTAATCCCTAATCAAATATTACTCCTTGTCCAGTTTATACTTTGAAATATCAGTTCCAAACGACAGATTCAGACTCTCGAGCAAATCATCAAGCTCAGTGAGCGATTTCTTACCAAAGTTGCGGAACTTCAAGAGGTCAGTCTTGTTGTACTGTACCAAGTCGCCGAGTGTCTCAACATCAGCAGCCTTAAGACAGTTGAGGGCACGAACGCTGAGGTCCATGTCAACAAGCTTAGTCTTGAGCAACTGACGCATGTGGAGTACTTCCTCGTCGAATTCCTGATTGCCATCAACATCTGTATTCTCGAGAGTAATCTTCTCGTCAGAGAACAACATGAAGTGATAGATAAGAATCTTGGCAGCCTCTTTCAGTGCTTCTTTTGGATGAATGGAACCGTCCGTTGTAACTTCAAGCACGAGCTTGTCATAGTCGGTCTTCTGCTCAACACGATATGGTTCAACTGCATACTTTACATTACGAATCGGAGTGTAAATAGAATCGATTGGAATTACATTAACGTCGGTGCAGAACTCACGGTTCTCCTCAGATGGCACATAGCCACGGCCCTTGTTAATTGTAAGATCAATCTGCATCGAAGCTTTGGAATCTAAATGACAAATCACCAAATCGGGATTTAACACTTCAAATCCAGTCAGATACTTGCCTATGTCACCGGCTTTAAACTCGGTAGAATTCTCAACGGTGATTGAGACTTTCTCGTTCTCGAATTCTTCCACTACTTGCTTGAATCGAACTTGCTTCAGATTCAAGATAATGTTGGTTACATCTTCCTTTACACCAGGTACAGATGAGAACTCATGCTCAACACCAGATATGCGGATGGTATTGATAGCATAACCCTCAAGTGATGAAAGAAGAATGCGGCGCAACGCATTACCAACGGTAACACCGAAGCCAGGCTCTAATGGACGAAACTCGAACTTGCCGAATCTGTCGTTGGCCTCCAACATTACTACTTTATCAGGTTTTTGAAATGCTAATATCGCCATTAACTTAATGATTATTTAGAGTACAACTCAACGATTAACTGCTCCTTAATATTCTCAGGAATGTCTGCACGCTCTGGCTTATGCAAGAACTTGCCACTCTTTGTATTGTCATCCCACTCTATCCATGGATACTTGCTGTGGTTGAAACCTGCAAGCGCTGCCTCGATAACCTCAAGTGACTTAGACTTCTCGCGAACAGCGATGATCTGACCTGGCTTAACAGCGTAAGATGGAATGTTTACAACCTGACCATCAACAGTTATGTGCTTGTGACCTACAAGCTGACGGGCAGCTGCACGTGTAGGTGCTATACCCATACGGAATACAACATTGTCGAGACGGCTCTCTAAGTTCTGGAGCAATACCTCACCGGTAATTCCCTCAGCCTTAGCTGCGTGCTCAAACATATTGCGGAACTGGCGCTCAAGAACACCGTATGTGTACTTGGCTTTCTGCTTCTCTGCCAACATGACAGCATACTCCGACATCTTGCGACGACGGTTATTGCCATGCTGTCCAGGAGGGAAGTTTCTCCTAGACAAAACTTTGTCTGCGCCGAAGATTGGTTCTCCAAAACGGCGAGCAATTCTTGATTTCGGTCCTGTATATCTTGCCATAGTTAAATTAAATATTGAAGTATTGAAAGATGGGACAACCCATCATTTCAATTACTTCAGTTAAAATATATTTTCAAATAATGTAATTCACAAATAATATTATACGCGACGACGCTTTGGAGGACGGCAACCGTTGTGTGGTAATGGAGTAACATCCATGATCTCGATTACCTCGATACCTGCACCGTGTACGGCACGGATAGCTGACTCACGACCGTTACCTGGACCCTTAACGTATGCCTTAACCTTGCGAAGACCAAGATCGAAAGCAACCTTTGCGCAATCCTCTGCTGCCATCTGAGCTGCATAAGGAGTGTTCTTCTTAGAACCGCGGAATCCCATCTTACCAGCTGAAGACCAAGAAATAACCTGACCCTCATCATTAGCAAGTGAAACGATAATATTATTGAAAGAACTATGTACGTGAAGCTGGCCGATTGCGCTAACCTTCACATTTCTTTTCTTTGAAGTGACTGTTTTCTTTGCCATAATAGTAAATTCTTAACTTTTAATTCTTAAATTACTTTGTAGCCTTCTTCTTGTTAGCAACAGTCTTCTTCTTTCCCTTACGGGTACGAGCATTGTTCTTTGTGCTCTGTCCACGAACTGGAAGACCGTGACGGTGACGTACACCACGATAGCAACCAATATCCATCAGTCGCTTGATATTCAACTGGATCTCAGAACGGAGATCACCTTCTACCTTGAATTCAGCGCCGATAATTTCACGGATCTTAGCTGCCTGATCGTCATTCCACTCGCTGACTTTCAGGTCACGGCTCACGCCGGCCTTATCCAATATCTTTGCTGAACTACTTCGACCAATACCATAGATATAGGTCAATGC
>X430_Giraffe__coassemble_391_pt1 | contig 10258 bp, 11 predicted proteins | sample X430_Giraffe__metabat2_high_PE_008 | metagenome-assembled genome bin X430_Giraffe
TCCCTACTTCTTCGCATCCATTGCCTGGCAAGCAGTGATGGCTACGAGATAGTAGATATCCTCTACAGAGCAACCACGGCTGAGGTCATTTACTGGACGAGCGATACCCTGGAGGATTGGGCCGATGGCAACAGCATCGCCAAGACGCTGAACAAGCTTATAACCAATGTTACCAACCTCAAGGTTAGGGAATACAAGCACGTTAGCCTTACCAGCAATCTCGCTGTCTGGACACTTCTTGCAACCTACTGATGGAACAAGAGCGGCATCAGCCTGCAACTCACCGTCAATCTTCAGTGATGGGTCGAGTTCCTTAGCAAGACGAGTTGCCTCAATAACCTTGTCAACAACCTCATGAGTAGCACTACCCTTTGTTGAGAAGCTCAACATTGCCACGCGTGGGTCAGCAAAACCAGCCACGCTTCTTGCTGTCTGCGCTGTGCAAACGGCAATCTGGCTCAACTGTGCAGCATCTGGCATTGGAGTAACAGCCACGTCGCCCACAACGAGAACACCGTTCTCACCATACTCAGGTTTCTTTGTGATAAGAAGCATAGCACCGCTAACGCAAGTGATACCTGGAGAGCACTTGATAATCTGCAAAGCAGGACGCAGAGTGTCGCCTGTTGTGCTCAAAGCACCAGAAATCTGGCCGTCAGCACCTTCTGTCTTGATAATCATACAACCAAGATACAGAGGATTCTTAACCAACTCGCGAGCCTTCTCGATTGTCATACCCTTGCTCTTGCGCAGTTCTGTAAGCAATGCTGCATACTCTTCGCTCTTAGGGTTGTTCTCTGGGTCAATGAGAGTAGCCTTATCGATGTTCTTCAGCTCCCACTTTGCTGCAAGAGCGTGAATCTCATCAGGATTACCGATAAGGATGAGGTCTGCCACACCTTCAGCCAATACCATGTCGGCTGCCTTCAATGTGCGCTCCTCGGTGGCTTCGGGGAGTACAATGCGCTGCTTGTTGTTCTTAGCGCGCTCAATGATTTGTTGTACTAAATCCATGTGTTTATTGTTATTTTATGTAGTAAATATGCTATTCTATGTTTCAAAAGTAGCGTTTTGCTATTCCGACTTTGCAAAATTAGTAAAAATTATTCAAACCGCATCAGATTTAAGGGAAAAGAAAATAACTTACAGTCAAAATCTCTCATCCATTCTCTCTTCGCCTATGCAGGGGAGTTGGATGGGGCATTATTTCTCATTCCTCAGTTCCTCTGTCAATATGCTCTCAAGCTTCTCTGCCGACAGGAGCAACTGGAATTTTCCATTTATCGCAACCGAAATGCCGCCCGTCTCCTCTGACACAATAACCACAATAGCGTCACTGTTTTGCGACATGCCCAAAGCTGCGCGATGGCGCAATCCAAGTTCTTTAGGAATATCTTGATTGTGAGCCACAGGCAATATGCAACCAGCTGCTTTTATTCGATGACTTGAGATTATCATGGCTCCATCGTGAAGCGGGGAGTTTTTAAAGAATATATTCTCAATAAGGCGCTGATTGACATTGGCATCAATAAGGTCGCCAGTAGCAACAACCTCGTTAAGGGTCTGATTACGCTCTATAACCATTAGCGCACCCTCTTTCCTGCGGCTCATATTAAGACAGGCCAGCACCACAGGCACTATAGTATCTTTATTAGCATCGCTGTCGCCTTTCTTATCGGAACTAAAAAAATTAAGCAGCACACGCATGCGCTGACGAGCGCCAAGCTCGCTGAAGAACTTGCGTATCTCTTCCTGGAACAATACTATCAAACCGATAACTCCCACGCTTACCAACTTGTCCATGATAGAGCCAAGCAGACGCATCTCAAATACCTGCGACACAAGCAGCCATACCACCACGAACATCATTATGCCAATAAAGACATTGAGGGAGCGTGACTCCTTCATCAAGCGATAGAAATAGTAGAGCATCAGCGCTACCAGAAAAATATCGACAAAGTCTTTTATTCCAAAATCAAAAAACATAAATTCAATGCTTAATTCTTAATGCTTAATTCATAATGCTTAATGCTTAATTAGTTGCCTCGCAGTCATAACTCCTAACTCCTCATTCCTAACTCCTAACTCCTCATCCCTAACTCCTAACTCCACAACGCCACCGCCTCCACCGCCTCCTTGACATCATGAACCCGAAGTATGCTTGCGCCTTTGGTCAGTGCGATGGTGTTGAGCACCGTTGTTCCATTCAGAGATTGTTCTGGAGTACAGCCAAGAAGTTTGTATATCATTGACTTTCGCGACACTCCCACAAGCAAAGGCAGTTCGAGAGCATGCAGTTTGTCCAGTTCTTTAAGCAACAGATGATTCTGCTCTAACGTTTTTCCAAACCCGAAACCCGGATCTATTATAATATCCTTGGCTCCATGGTCGCGCAACAGCTGAACTTTCTCAGCCAGTCCTATCAGCATCTCGCGCATGGTGGCCTTTACAGATGTCAGCACGTATGCCACGCCGAGGCGCGCTACTGTGTTTATCATAACCTCATCAGACACCTCCGTCACATCATTGATTATCGCCACGCCATACTCCTCTACACACATCTTTGCCACATCAGAGCGAAAAGTATCTACACTTATCGCAGCATCGGGACACTCGCGCCTTATCACCTCAAGGGCCATGCGCAGGCGCCTCATCTCTTCTTCTTCCGTTACATCCTCTGCTCCGGGGCGGGTAGAATAGGCACCAACATCTATTATTGCACCACCCTGAGCTATTATCTCGTTGGCACGACGGGCTATATCTGCCTCAGCCTGCATTCTGCTGCCAGCAAAAAAAGAGTCGGGCGTAGCATTGAGGATGCCCATCACCTTAGGCACAGACAAATCCAGCAGACGTCCGTTTACATTGATGCTATGTTGTAATTGTTGGCGCATTACTTTCCAATTGTCTCGAGCAGTTTTTCCAGTTTCTCTATCATCACAGTGCCCAACATTATCTTGCCGTCGGGACCGATAACATATATTGACGGAATCCACTTTACATGATAGTCGATAGACACCTGACTCTCGTTCTTTGGTTTCTGCTCACGGTGCTGCAACCACTCCATACCGTTTTCACGGATATACTTCATCCACACCTCATCGTTCTTGTCGAAAGAAATTCCGATGAAGATAACGTTGTCAGAGGCATACTTACCATACAGCTCCTTCATCTTTGGCACGTCCTTACGGCAATCAGGGCACCATGTAGCCCAGAAGTCGAGCACAACATACTTGCCGCGATAGGTGCTTATAGGCAGGTCGTCCATAGTCTCGGCATCAATAACGGTGAAGTCGGGAGCCTCAACACCAGGTTTCAGCATCTCTGTGGCATACTTAGCGTCAAGGTCTTGCTCTTGCGCCATGGCACTAATGCCAATACACAATGCGAGCATTATTGCTGTAAATATCTTTTTCATAAATCTTTCTTGTTTATAAATATCTCTTTCAGATTATAGTTTAATACCATTACCTTCAGGTATCCCACTATCTTGATTATTTTTTATATAGTTCCAAAACCTTCTTAAGGTACTCCCTGTTTCCCCAGTCGAAATCGGGCATTAGCATAAGCGTCTTCAAGTATCTGCGCTTCTCTTTGTCAAGCGTTCTCATGATATTGCGCTCGTGTACTTTCATAATCTCACCATCAATCTCGAAATAGTAATTGTTAACCAGCGGATACTTTGGTTCGTCACTGGCAGCAAGGTCGATGGTATTTGTTGCCACCTGCTCGCCGATTGAAAGATGAGTTACCACTTTGTCGTTGGCTGAGCGATGACGATAGGCCTCAATGTCGATAGTTGTGGTACAGAGTATTCTGTTGGTGCCAACAGTATCAAGAGCGGTGGCAAGCATCGTATCAAGCCTCTCAAAGCTCCTATCGGCAAATTCCACTTTCTTTATCTGACTCATGTTAGCCTCCATGTCAAACATTCCGCGCTTAAACAGTAATCGGCCGTTCTTCAAAAACACATTAGCCTGATTCTGTTTTATCACCTTACCATTTTCCATAGTAATCTTTGCAGGCTGGTACTTCTCATAGAGAGTAACCCATGCGCTCATTCCTGCATGACTCTGAGCATGTGCGCCTAACGACAGCACCATGCCTAATATTATCCATATAAACTTATTCATAATTACCTTGGTCTTAAACATTAATATTAATACCATACTATTGAAAGACAAAGGTAGGAAAAAAAAATTAATCATCAACAACAATCCTTAAAATCTTAATATAATTTTAAAAATGGCAAAAATATGACAGACAGTTATTATTAATTTGCTTAGATATGGCGCATCTTGTCAACCTTTTTTATTATTTTTGCAAAAACAAATAATAATACAATGGAAATAGAAAGACTATACGAAATATACCAAGAGTGCGGAGCACTAACCACCGACAGCAGGGATTGTCCAGAAGGCTCGATATTCTTCGCTTTGAAGGGCGAGTCGTTCGACGGCAATAAGTTTGCAGAGATGGCAATCGAGAAAGGATGCGCCTATGCTGTAATAGATAATCCGGAATATGCGAAAGACGACCGTTTTATAGTGGTTGACGACTGCCTGAAGACGTTGAAACTGCTGGCACGCCATCATCGTCGCCAGTTCAGCATCCCTGTCATAGGCGTTACCGGCACCAATGGCAAGACAACAACCAAAGAACTTACGGCAGCCGTGCTGAGCGAGAAATACAATGTGCTTTATACACAGGGTAATTTCAACAATGACATAGGAGTGCCAAAGACATTGCTGCGTCTGAACAAAGACCATGAGATCGCAATAATAGAAATGGGTGCAAGTCATCCTGGAGACATAAAGACACTGGCAGAGACTGCGGAGCCTGACTATGGCATCATTACAAACGTGGGACGCGCTCATCTGCAAGGGTTCGGTTCGTTTGAAGGTGTGGTGCAGACAAAGGGTGAACTATATGATTATCTGCGCACAAAGCCAGATAGTCTTATATTCCTGCATAATGAGAACGAGCATCTTGCAGAAATAGCCAAGGGACTGAATATTGTTAGATATGGCACTGACGAAGCAGCGGCGCTCAGCGTTAGCGGAAAGGTTGTGGCATGCAACCCTAAGTTGGAGATTGCCTTGAAGATGGCGGAGTCTCAGGATATCTATTCTGTTAAGACCAATATTGTTGGCACCTATAATCTTATGAATATGCTTGCTGCAGCAGCCATAGGAAAACATTTCGGTGTGGACAATGAGCAGATTTGTCATGCTCTAAGTAATTACGTGCCAAGTAACAACCGCTCACAACTGACGGTGACCGAGAGCAATAGCATTGTTGTTGACGCCTACAATGCCAACCCTACAAGCATGATGGCAGCGCTGCGCAATTTCCGTGAGATGCAGGTAGAACGCAAGATGGTTATACTTGGAGACATGAAGGAACTGGGTGAGGTTAGCGCAGAGGAGCATCAACGTTGCGCAGACTATCTGAAAGACTGTTCCTTCGACACTGTTTGGCTTGTCGGAGAGGAGTTCGGCAAGACCGACTGCGATTTCCGAAAGTTCAACAGCGTAGACGAAGTAAAGACAGCAATCAATGAAGATAAGCCAAAAGGCTATTATATATTGATAAAAGGCAGCAACTCCATTAAGTTGTATCTGTTGCCTGAGTACTTATAACTAAAAACAATAACACATGAAACTAAGTAAAACCATTTTTGCCGCACTGATTGCTGCTATGGCAATGTCGTGTGCAGAACAACCAAAAGAACAAACGGTTATGGAAGAAAAGAACCAAGTGATTGAAACTATTATGGCTCGTCGCAGCATACGCAAGTATCAGGACAGGCCTGTGAGCCGCGACACACTGAACAAGATTATGGAGTGTGGCATCAACGCTCCTAACGGACAGAACAAGCAGTCGTGGGAGGTTCGCATCGTTGACAATGCTGACTTTATGAAAGAGATAGATGAGGCAATGGCAAAATCGCATCCTGATGTTGAATTTGCAAAGGGTTGCATGCGTGGTGCTCCTGTAATGGTGTTTATTGCTCGTGACCCAAGTTATGATTTCTCTGCATACGACTGCGGACTTATGGCAGAAAACATCATGCTGTCTGCATGGTCAATGGGTGTGGGTTCGATATGTTTGGGCAGTCCTGTGCGTTTCCTTACCGACAACGACACTTGCAAGCCAATTCTTGAGCGCCTTGGTTTCAGCGATGGCTACGAACTATGCCTTTGTGTAGGATTGGGTTATGCTGATGAATCACCAGAAGCAAAACCACGTGATACGGGCAAGGTGAAGTTTGTTGATTAAATTCATGACTGAAGATCAAAAAGAAAGATACAAGCGCCACATCGTCCTCGATGGTGTCGGTGCTGAAGGACAAGAGCGACTCCTTGCTGCCAGCGTTCTCATAGTGGGCGCTGGCGGTCTGGGGTCGCCTATTGCATTATACCTGACTGCAGCAGGCATTGGCAGGATTGGCATCATCGATGCTGATAATGTGGATGTAAGTAATCTGCAGCGGCAGGTTATCCATTTTACAGACGACCGCGGAAAGTCAAAGGTGGAGAGTGCGAAAGAGAAGATGAGTGCCATTAACCCCGACATAACCGTTGACGCCATAAATGGATTTTTTTGTAAAGAGAATGCCGAGGAACTGATAAAACAGTACGATTTCATCGTTGACGCCACAGACAATTTTGCAGCCAAGTTCCTGATAAATGATGTATGTGTAGCCTTGCGCAAGCCATTCTCTCATGGCAGTTTGTTGCGCTTTGGCGGTCAGGTATTCACCTATGTGCCCGGCAGCGCATGCTACAGATGTCTTTTCGGCAATGAACCAGAAGCAGGCAGCATGCCCAACAGCAACGACGCCGGCATCTTAGGTGCCGTGGCAGGAATAGTGGGAACGATACAGGCCACAGAAGTGCTGAAATATTTCACACAATGCGGTTCGCTGCTCACCAACCGCCTGCTGTGCATAGATGCCCTGACAATGAATTTCAACAGCATCGCATTTAGTCGAAATGCTGACTGCAGATGCAAAATGCAATTCTAATATAGCAAAGTTTGACTACTTTTTAAACTATATCTTATTAATAACCCATTTCCCAGAGTTTCCGCCTTCACGAATCAATACGCCTTTTTTTCGTAATTGGTCTGTTATCTTTCTAACTTGCCGTTCACTGATTTTTAATCGTCTAGAAAGTTCTGCCCTTGAAATCGAGGGAGTTTCCTTTATTGCCTCTAATAGTTTCTCTTCGTCCGTTTGAACGCTTTGGAACGCCTTTGGATCATCATTGGAACGCTTTGGAACGCTTTCTTTGTTGTATGCTCGCCAGATGACAACTCTAAAATCTTCTTCTTGATAGAATTCTGGTGTTTTCAACCCGTATTCACGACATTTGTTTATGATATCTTCTGTTCCAGTACCCACCTTTTCAATATAACCATTCCAATACATCGGGTCGGCAAGTAGCGGGTTAGCAGGTAAAGATTTATGAGGACCATGCAACTTCTGTACTGTCAATCCATATGGCAATGTACCAGGATTCCAAACCTCCAACCTGTCACGAAACAACATTACCTGAACGCTGGCATTACTTGTATAATCTCTATGGCATACAGCATTTACTATAGCTTCTTTCACAGCATCAATAGGCAATTCAGGACGTGTCGGTATATCCGCTTTTTCTCCTTCAGCACGTGTTCCGACCCAATTATTGATACGGCTCATTACAAAACTCGTGGTTTGGTCAACAAGTTCAAACACATCGCCTCTGTATATCTGATATGCAGGCATCGGCTTTTCCACAACATTTCCATAGAACTGCACACATTTAACTTCAGATGTGATGAAGTATTTTTGTGGTTTCTTTCCAAACAGCAGTACTGCCGCATTTGCCAATCTTCCTTTGTCATCTATCAAATCAAGATGTGTAAGCAATGATACTGGAGATGTTTCAACTGGAAGAGGGAAATTACGCTTTGAGCGTGCCATGTGGATAAAATTCTTCATTTTATCCTCATCCAAATCTTCCAATGTTGCTCCATTGTCATTAGACGCATCGAACGGTCGCCAACGGATATATTCCTTTTCTTCCAAATAGCGGATTAATGAAGCATATACGGAAGTTCGCAATCCATCAATATCTACAAAGGTTTTACGTACAATATCACGTTCTACTTTTCGGATTAAAGCACTCTCTTTCGGATGTCTCTTATCCTCTCCAATACTCTTAATGTATATTAAACGACTTTTATGAAGCTTTGCAGCCAAATCATACTCGCGTTCTGTCGGAGAAACACCCTCCTCATCCTCATATCCATATAGATTGCCATATAGTCCCAAATAAATATCGCAAAGTTCCACCTCCTTTAAATAAATGTGGCTTGTCGGATATTCATTAGCAGGAACTTCTTCAAATATAAATGGTTCAAAGAATTTACCCAACAGAACATCTGTTCGGATATAATGACAAAGCATAGCCCGTTCTTCGGCAAATTCACTTTGAACACTACTTATGAATATTTTTATTCGTTTCATTTTCTTTACCTATTTGAATTTGTTATTTGGGATAAAACTCTGGGGTATCTGATTTTCACCAAGGATCTCGTGCAGGCAAGTCATTTTCATATGCATCAGCTAAGCCTGATTCTACATCTTCTCTGCTCCAACCATTGTAATATGCTTGTTCATCCCCGTAAGGATCACTCCAATTGTCATTATCGTTCATCTTCTCTTCATAATCCCAACAAGACGTTTTACGATAAGACTTTTTATAAGTTTGTTTTAGATTTGGTTTATTTGTTTTTATAACTATATCAAAAGATGTTTTACCTGTATCCTCTTTTTCATGTAAAAGTGGAAATATTTTTCCAGCGCTATTAATAACAATTGAAATCACAGGTTCTTTGGGGATGCCTTTAAAAGCAACAAGCCCGATGTTACATCCGTAAATAAAGTAGAGTTTATTGTCTTTACCTTTCTTTACATAAATACGTGAGCATTGGGATGTATTTTTAAAATCCTCAATAGAATATGTCGAAATATATTTTAATCCATCAACTAGAACTCCACATTTTAAGGATAGTGAAACGAGGTTTATTTTAATTTCTTTGCCACCTTTGAAAGCCTTGAGATCGTGCAAACACCCTTCCTTAAGAGTCCATATTTTATCATATTCCAACGGTACAATAATATTCCCTTTTGTATCAACAATCCCCCATTTATCCTTTTGCTCAAGGGTGCTATATTTTATAACACGAGCATACCCGCATACAAATTGAGGATCACACCAAGAATATTGACCAAACTTTATGATTTCTTCATTATTCTGATTTATATAAGCGTATTGAAATTTTTGATTCCTAACCATTGATAAACCACAAGAGAAAGGATACATTTCTTTGTACAAAAAAGGTATAATAACATCGCCTATTCCGTCTTTGGCTCCAAATAATCCATTATAATCCTGACAAATATGCAATACCAAATCCATAGTCATTATGTTTACATATTAATATACATCACAGGATTTTGTCTTTTCCCCAGTAAATGAGAAATATTCATAAGAATATAAGGCGAATCTTCTATTTGCTCTCCCTCAAATTCCCAACGTCCTATATACTCTTCTGATAGAAACCAACGAGTAGGCTTAAAGACTCCGACTATATAACCTTGAGAAATAGCAAAGACAAGGTCGGCATGCTGGGCACGATTACCGTTTAATCTCCAATATTTCCTCGTACATTCATAAAGAGAAGGACGTTCACACAAAAGATATGTTCTGCTTACATTTAAGCAGAGAATCTTTTTATTCTTTTTGTTCTCAAAATAGCCGTAATCTCGAAAAGGTTCATCCATAATCGTTTATTAAATAGATTTGATGCAAAGGTATTGCATTTTATCTTAATTAAAGAATGTTGTAGTTTAAATTTTCAAATCTCTCGACTTCGAAAGGATTAGTTCGCAGAATGCGGCAAGCTTTTCGGGATGACCTAAAAGGTTTTTATTTATTCGAAATATACCTTGCCATGTTTCTGTGAACATCAAGTTTAAAACGGGTCAATTTATTTGGAGCAGCCTTTGATCGCACCGCAACATATTGGAAAACACTGTTAAATCGCTAACAGACAACATTATTTCATTATTTCGTACGCAAATTCGTTTCTTTGTTGTATCTTTGCAACCAGAAAGTAAAAATCCGTCCAAAGTGGGCGGTAGGGGTGCTCGGGTGTTTGCCCGGGCTGAGATTATACCCGTAAAACCTGATTCGGATAATAC
>X430_Giraffe__coassemble_396_pt1 | contig 10201 bp, 9 predicted proteins | sample X430_Giraffe__metabat2_high_PE_008 | metagenome-assembled genome bin X430_Giraffe
TCACCTTATTATTAATACAAATGCAAAATTATCGTTTTTTTTCGATAATCCCAAAATTCTTAATCTTTAATCCAATTCTCTTCTCTAATCGCTCATCGCTCATCTAAGTTCAGGAGTTAGAAGGAGTTAAAGGAAGATAAAAGAAGATAGAGGACATCACCTTGGCATGCAAACCCTAATCTTTAATCCTTAATCCTTAATCCAACTCTTGGAGTTCAGGAGTGGCGCTTCGCTTAGGAGTGTAGACAATACTCAGGGAGTTCAGGAGTTCAGGAGTTCAGGAGTTCAGACGTATGCGTGGCAAGCAAACCCTCATCTCTCATCCCTCATCTCTCATCCACCTAAGGTATCTCAGTTCCCTTCCCTTCGGGAGGGGATAGGGGTAGGTTCCAATCTCTCATCCCTCATCCTTCATCCACCACTACATACACGCAGTAGCGCCCAATGCTCCGGCTATTGCTGATGCTATAGCTATTATCAACTTCAATACTGTTTGCCATACATTCTTCTTGTTTTCCATAGTTTTTTTAAATTTAATGATTAATATTTTGTGTTATTTAAGGAGTGTAGGAGGGAGCCTCTCCCCCCGCCCTCTCCCTGGAGAGGGAGCTTGGCATGCAAGTATTCCTTTCTAAGGATTTTAGGATTTAAAGGATTTCTAGAGTTTGTTCTTGTAGGGTGCGGATCAGCGTATCCGCCCGAAAACCTGTTAAATCAATCGGGCAGATACGCCGATCTGCCCCTACAGCATGCAAACCCTAATCCCTAATCTTTAATCCTTAATCTACCTTGGGTTCTCAGTTCCCTTCCCTTTTCTGTCCTGAGCGTTGTCGAAGGAGGGAGGGGCTAGGGGTAGGTTCCAATCTACATCTATCTACTCTGTTTCCTCCCCCAAGGGGGAGGCTAGGAGGGGGCTTTCAGCTCACCCTCCTATTCTTCCTCCGCGCGGTATAACTCACGTGGAGCCAGCAACAGCCGTTGTCGAGTTTTTGCTCCAACAGCAACTGGTCAAAGTCGGTATTCTCCTTTATAAAGTCGAAATATCTCCTTGCCTGTTCCTCATCAGATGTGTGAATATCGGCGGCCTCGCCCCTCATGTGTTGAGAGTTTTCCACTCCTCCCACCGCCTCATTAAGCTTCTCACATCTGTATCCGCTCGATATTATTATTGCGCCAAAGCGCCTGCGCAATGGTTCAAGCACATTTTCGCACAATAGTTTCAAACTCTCTATTTCCATCTTGCCGGGTGTGTTGTCTATGCCCAACTCAATAGCAGTACCCGAGCGTGTCATCTCCCAAAGCGAGAAATGCTGGCTCAACATAATTTTTTCTTGTGTGTTTTTCATGACTTTAAATTAAAAATATGTAATAAATTTATATGACCAAGGAGGCCTAGAGAGCCTAGAGAGCCTAGAAATCCTAGAATTCCTAGAATTCCTAGAATTTCCTAGAGTATCCTAGAGTATCCTAGAGCATCCTAGAGCATCCTAGAAGTTCCTAGAAATCCAAGGGCCTCCTATACTCCCCAGAAACCCTAAAAAAATCTTAGATAGCCACAAACTCTCTCAGTCCCTGATGGTTCTTGTTCTCTGTTACCATGCGATAGCGGTCAAGAAACTGTGTCACCCTTATGCCCTTTCTTGTTCCTGCCCTATATGCCATCTGCTTAGGAAAGGGCGGTTCCTTAACATGCAACACCTCGCATGTCCTGCTCACTATATACTTAAATGTACACGCGTGACCGTCGTCCTTATACACGTTTCCACTGCAGTAAGCAATATGAGCCACCTCAATAAGGTCGATGGTGGTGCCAGTCCATCTCAAGTTCTCCTCTGGCCTCATCTCCAGGATTTCCATCAGTTCCTTAGTCATCCGTGCCTTTGCCTCTTTTTCCTTTTGTCTTCTCGTCTCCTTCGAGATTGTCTCTTGATAAATCATTCTTATTAAATTATTAAGGTTAATGTATATCTTACTTCACTAAGTAATCATTCACGATGCAAAGGTAATGCTGTTTTATGCACAATCTGTTCAATTCCGGTTTTTCTTCGTTAAGTATTGTTAAGGTGGTTTAGATTTTGGATTTAATCCATACTGCGATAGTCTTCATTCGCAAGTATTCTTCTGTCATATACATCAGTCCATGGTGTGGATTGTTTGTTCCCCATGAGTTTTTTATAATGTAGCGCCGCTTGCCGTCGTCGCCCGTCTTTATCCCGATGATACACATTGCGTGATCGTCTGTTGTCTTATAACTCTCAAAGTCTTTCTGTCTTGCCTCCTGCGAAAGGTCTGTCTTCTCTGTGATACATGCCATGCCTCTTCTAAAGCTGAAACCTTTCTCGCTGATATCCCCTTCCCAGCAAACGGCATAGCCTTGCTCCAGTGATGCGTTTACGGCTCCAACCAACGAATCGATGGGCAGGTTGTAGAATGTGTTGCGCTCCCAATTGTCTGGCACCTCCAGCACAAAGTCAGCATAAAAGGGATGATGCGTAAAACTTGTAAGTGCCTTATACTCCCCTGGTGCACATACGCTGCGTGCAAACTCCATTGGCGTGTACTCCGCACCGAGCATCATCACGCACTTTGGCAGATGTCCCAACGACTCGTTCAGCGCCTGTCTCACCTTATCTGCCTTCATCTCTGGTCCCTTCCTCATGTTCACAGCCATCTGCGCCATGCGCTTCACCTTGTTTGCCAGCACCGTGGTGTTCACCCTTTGCTCTCCTCTCGTCTCCACCTTATTGGCTGTCGATATGTTTTTGTCATATCTGCTGTAAGAGTCGTGCGGCACCATTCCATGCCTTTCCATTATATTTAATAATGTCTGTGCGGTGGCGCGAGTAGTAAATGGTGCTGCTCCGCCCGACAGCACATAACTCCTGTAATTGTCTTCTATCAAGTGTCTCACAGCATATCCCACCGACAGATGCACGGAGTCGCCCATCCTCAAGCGGTTTGCCTCTATCGTTGCCAGCATAGCATAAGCCCAGCATGTCTCGTTTGCTCCTTGGTTCTTAATCGGTGTGAATGTTATTGTCTGTCTGTCGGTGTCAACAGACAAGTTCTCCTCTCCCTCGGCACATGCCGTGAGGAAGAGGAGAGTAAGTATAGTCAGTGTTATTGCGGATATACGCATGTTGTTATCTCTTCTGTCTGTTGCTGTTCTTCATCTTAACGTCCGACCAGTTCTGCAGCATGTCATACTCCTCCTTGGTTATTCGCATAAACGAACCGTGCTGCGGATGCTTCACGCCGCGAATGTTCTGAGGGTTCTTGAAGTTGCGCATATACTGGTCTGCCTCACAGATGCGGTAGTTCTTTGGCTTTGAAGAATACTCAATATATCCAATGCGCCATGTGCTGTCGCCAACAAGCTGGAAGGCTGATACACCCTCACACTTCTTCTTGCCTTCGAAACTTACATAGTCGTCTTCCACTGGCTCGCCCCAAGGTCCTGTAAGGTTCTTGCTTGTGGCTGTAAACAGACCAGTCTTGCCGCCCTCTTTCTTAATCATCATGTGATAGAGTCCATCGGCAGGTACATAGTTGATGTCGGCATCGATAGTGGCATAGCCCCAGTCAAACAATGGCTGTGGCTTAGTCATCTTTGTAAATGAGTGGTCGGCGTATGAGTAGTACATGCGGTCATACTTCTCCTCGGCGCGGTTCAGCATTGAGTAGTAAATCATATATCCGCCTTTTGTGCCATCTGGCCATTTGTATGATGCATCCCAGAATATCTGTGGTGCCCACACGCGGTTGATGGTAGACCAGTCTTTGTAAACGTTTGGCGACTCAGGGTCGCAGAATATAGATGGTCCCTTGCGGAAGTCGCATGTCACCGACTCCCAGTTAATGAGGTCGTCGCTGCGCATAAGGTCCATACCGTAGTTGTCCCATATCTTAGATACAGCCACCTGCATGTCGGTAGTAACCATCACATAACCCTTGCCGTCGCCCTTGCGGCAGATGAAAGCGTCGCGCTGCCCCTTCTCTATGCGTGCGTGCTTAGCTGGGTCTATCACTGGGTCGCCGTCAATTAGGTCGTGATAGTTCACACCGTCCTTGCTTATGGCATATGCTGTAAACTCGCCACGCTCGCTCATGTGGCAGAACAGCCAGTGGTCGCCCTCCTGATAGTTGCCTGGGCGCACCTTTGTAATCCACAATGGATATTTGTCGAGCACATCCTGCACATCACCGTCTATATAGCTGTAGCCAGTGCGGCGCTCATGCTCCAGGTCGTTATAATTATCCAACTTAATGCCGCGGCGGTCCATATAGAATGGTTTCTCTGTCTCTAAGTCATAGTAGCGTGCCCAGAGGTGTGGTGCACCCTTCTCTGCCACCAGCTGGCGGTCAAACTCTCCCTTGGCATTCTTAAACTGCTTCAGTCTCATGTCTTCTATCCTGTGCTTGCGCAACCAGTCAACGGCAGCCTCAACAGATGCTATCACCTCATTGCTTGGATTGCTTATGCTCATGAGCAGTTCTACGATGTCGGCTGTCTCATGACTGCCTGAGAACGACGGACGCTCATATTTGCGTGCGCCAACAGGTTCAAGTGTCTCAAAATGATGCTGCTGGCACCATACTGTGAGTTTGCCGTTCTTGCGTATCTGTGTGTTCAGGATACACTGCAAACCCTTGTCAAATGCCTGCTGTGCCTTTGCCTGTTCTTTCTTGTTCAGTTTCAGCACGTCGTAAGGAGCCTTTGTGCCTTTGGCCAGGTCGCGCATCAGCTTCATCACGTTTACCATGGCATCATCATTGTATGTGATATGCGCCGAGTAGTCTGGTATGCCGTCCTTCTGTGCTTTCTTCAGTGGGAAATACTGTGGCCATCCGCCATTGGCATATTGTGCGTTCCACAGGTAGTTGATGCCTTTCATTGCCGCCTTGCGGTATTTCGACTTGCCTGTGGCTCCATACATCTTTGTAAGATACAGTATCTCTATTGTTGTCGACATATTGTCGATGGTAGCACCTATGCCTTCCTTCGACTTTATCAGTCTCTTTATGTTTGCGCGCTCCTTAGCCTTCTTGGCGTCTGGTGTCCAGTGCCAGTTCTGGTTCTTTGCCCATCCGCCACTTGGAAACTGGTATGCCAACACGCTGTCAGCCACTCGTGCGGCATCGGCGGTCTTATACCACTCGCTGTTCATGTTGCGCGCCACGTTGCGGAAGGAAATCTTCTCTACATCCTTCTCTTTTGGCTCTGGACCTTTCTTCGTGATGCTTTGTGCTGTTGCATTACCTGCGAGCATTGCCGCTGCGATGCATGCTATGATAATCTTTTTCATGTTATATGGTTTTATTGTTTATGTTACTTTGTTTTGGTTGCGCGTATAAAGTAAACTATGAGCAACAGATATGCTGCAAACGACAGCATCTCCGACAGTGGGTTATGCCACCATGCCTCGTAGTCGAATACCACACCGCTGAATCTGAGCAATGCACTGAGCACACCCATCAGTGCGCCACCGGCAATGAAGCCCGATGCAATGAGATTGCCAAGTTCTCCGCGCTCCTTGTTCACTGTCTCGTCCTTTGAGCGTGTTGTTACAAACCAGTTGATAGCACCGCCCACAAGCAGTGGGATATTCAGTTCCATAGGGATAAACATACCCAATGCAAATGCCAGTGCAGGAATCTTACACCATGTAAGGATAATAGCCAAAACAGCACCAATGCCATAGAGAATCCATGGTGCGCCTACACCGTTCATCAGCGGATCGATAACGGCAGCCATAGCATTTGCCTGTGGTGCTGCCAGCTGACCGCTTGCAAAACCGTAGGTCTCATTCAGCAGCATCATCACACCGCCCACAGTAGCTGCAGACACCAGTGTGCCAAGGAACTTCCATGTCTCCTGCTTCTTTGGTGTTGTGCCAAGCCAGTAGCCAATCTTCAGGTCGGTAATGAAGGCGCCTGCCATTGACAGGGCTGTACATACCACACCACCCATAACCAAGGCTGCCACCATTCCGCTTGTGCCTTTCAGACCAACAGCCACCATCACCACAGAGGCGAGGATAAGGGTCATCAGTGTCATTCCCGATACAGGGTTAGAACCTACAATGGCTATGGCATTGGCTGCCACGGTGGTGAAGAGGAAGGCAATAAGACTAACCAGCACAATGGCCACAAGGGCAAAGAGAAGGTTGCCGTCCATCACTCCAAACCAGAAGAACAGGAACACCAAGATAATGGTAACAATAGAGGCAATGGCAATAAACTTAAACGAGAGGTCGCGCTCTGTGCGCACCTGATTGGCAGTGTTTGCATTGCCGCCCTTCATCTCCTTTGAGGCCAGCGACACCGCACTCTTAATGATGCCCCACGACTTGATAATGCCAATGATACCTGCCATGGCAATAGCACCGATGCCAATAGACTTGCCATATTCCTTGAATATCTGCTCTGGCGACATGTCGCCTACGGCTGTCGCTATGGATGGGTTCCACTCGTTGAGCACTGTGTCACCAAACAGCAGGGCCATACCTGGAACAACCAACCACCATACTGCCAGTGAGCCCATGCAGATGATGAAGGCGTATTTCAATCCTACGATATATCCCAATCCAAGCACCGCCGCTCCTGTGTTAACCTTAAACACAAGTTTTGCCTTGTCGGCAAGCATCTCACCAAAACCAACTACGCGTGTGGTGAAATTCTCGTTCCACAGTCCGAAGGTGGCAACAGCAAAATCATACAATCCGCCCACAAGTCCTGCCATGAGCAGCGGCTTAGCCTGACTGCCTCCCTTAGAACCGCTCACCAGCACCTGTGTTGTGGCAGTGGCCTCTGGGAAAGGATACTTTCCGTGCATGTCCTTAACAAAATACTTGCGGAATGGTATGAGGAACAATATGCCCAGCACACCGCCCAGCAATGAGGCAATGAATATCTTGATAAACGAGGCGCTCATCTCTGGATACTTGGCCTGCAGGATATAAATGGCTGGCAAAGTGAAGATGGCACCGGCCACAACAGCACCTGAGCAGGCACCGATAGACTGGATGATAACATTCTCGCCCAAAGCCTTGTTGCGCTTGGCTGCTGTCGACACGCCTACAGCAATGATGGCAATAGGGATGGCGGCCTCAAACACCTGACCTACCTTAAGACCCAGATAGGCTGCGGCAGCAGAAAAGAGCATCGCCATGAGCACACCCCATGTCACTGACCATGCGTTTACTTCTGGATAACGTCCCTCAGGACTCATCATCGGTTCGTACTTCTCACCGTCTTTCAGCTCGCGGAATGCGTTTTCCGGCAGCTGTTCCATGATTTCTTTTTCTTTCATATTTTGGTTTTTAGATTTTATTCCTCATCGTTCATCCTTTTAAGGAGTTAAAGGGAGTTAGGAGGGAAGCCTCTCCCCCCGCCCTCTCCTGGAGAGGGAGCTAGGCAAGCAAACTCTCATCGTTTATCTAACTTTAAGGAGTGTAGGAGTTCAGGAGTCACGCTTCGCTTAGGAGTGTAGACGTATGCGTGACAAGCAAATGTCTTCTATCTCCTTCTATCTTCCTCTATCTACTCAGTTTCCTCCCCCAAGGGGGAGGTTAGGAGGGGGCTTCAGTTCCCTTCCCTTCGGGAGGGGTTAGGGGTAGGTTCCTCTCCCTCCCCCAAGGGGGGGAGGCCAGGAGGGGGCAGTGCTCCGCAAATATCCGAGCCGCAGCCACCACCTGGTTCACGCAGGGGCGCTGGGCGTAATATTCTGCTGTGCGCTCTGATGCCTCGTAGCTCAGCGGCGCATCCTTCTTTAGCTTTAGCAGTTCGGCGCACTCAAGAGTACCGAATTGTTGCTTAAAGGTTTCTGCCAGCTGTTGCACCACCTTATAGTTTTCCGACTTTCCCTCACGGTCGTCAACACTTGCCGACCCGCAGTCCATGCCTGCAAGGATAAACATACCGCATGCGGCACCACAGGTCTTTCTCATCCTTCCTATGCCGCCACCGAAGCCAGCACTCAGTTTCAGTGCCTGTTCCTCAGTATATCCATAAATATCCGCAAAAGCGGCTGTCACCGACTGTGCGCAGTTGTATCCCTGCATAAACAGTTCTTCGGCTCGTCTTATTCTTTGTTCTTTGGTCATTTTTCTTTAGATTTGGCCTCTCCCCCCGCCCTCTCCTTGGAGAGGGAGCCAGGCTAGCAAGCGCTCATCGCTCATCCCTCATCTCTCATCTAACTTTAAGGAGTTAGAAGAAGTTAGAGGAAGATAGAAGAAGATAGAGGACGTATGCTTGACATGCAATCGTTCATCTCTCATCGTTTTCAAGGAGTTAACCATCCCCCTCTATCTCCCCCTTTCCAAGAGGGAGCACAGTGGTATTCCGCCCCTTAGTAAGGGGAGGTTAGGAGGGGATTGTCAATCGCTCATCGTTCAACGTTCATCGCTCATCGTTCAACGTTAATCGTTCATCGCTAACCACAACTCCCTCATCCCCTCCGATGCCCCCATCTTAATGTGCTTTGCCGTTGGACAGTTGCTCATGTTCACCTCGTTGGGGTCTATAAGATAGATGGGGGTGCCTGGCTTGACGAATCTCACCAGTCCCGCTGCGGGATAGACGTTAAGACTTGTTCCTATTATAACGAAGATGTCGGCCTGCATGGTTATGTCCACCGCCAACTCAATCATTGGCACTGCCTCACCGAAAAACACGATGAAGGGGCGCAGCAACGAACCGTCGCCCGCCAATGTGCCTGGCTCCACACGACAGTTGTCGGCAGTGAGCGTCTGATGATAGCGGGTATCGTCGGGATTGTCAGACGAGCATACCTTCATCAGCTCTCCATGCAGATGCACCACCTTTGTCGAACCGGCCTGCTCATGCAGGTTGTCCACATTCTGTGTCACCACCGTCACATCGTAGTTTTTCTCCAGCTCAGCCACCAGTCGATGGCCCTCGTTGGGCTTACATGACACAAGCTCCTTCCTGCGTTTGTTGTAAAACTCAGTAACCAGCGCGGGGTCTCTCAGCCACCCCTCATGCGAGGCCACTTGCTCCACTGGATATTCCTCCCACAGACCGCCGCTGTCGCGGAATGTTTTTATGCCGCTTTCAGCCGACATACCAGCTCCTGTAAGTACAACTATCTTTTTCATTTCTAATTCTTAAAACTCTACAAAAATACTAATTTTTAGCGAAATATGATTATAGTATCGGATAAAATGAGTAAATTTGCACGTTTTTAAGAATTATCACATATTTATTATATTTTAAGTAAAGACAATGGATAAATTAAGTTACGCTTTGGGACTGGGCATCGGACACCAGTTGGCACAGATGGGTGCGAGCGACTTGAACATCGATGATTTCGCAGCAGCCATCAAGGATGTGCTTGCTGGCAATGAGCTAAAGGTGTCTCACCAGGAGGCTCAGAAGATAGTAACAGAATACTTCACAAAACAGGAAGAGAAGATGCAGGCAGCACGTGCTGAGAAGGGTAAGGCAGCCAAGGAGGCTGGCGAGAACTTCCTCAAGGAGAATGCAGCTAAGGATGGCGTGGTTACACTGCCAAGCGGTTTGCAGTATCTCGTGCTCACCGAGGGTAACGGAAAGCAGCCAAAGGCTACCGACAGCGTACAGTGCCACTACGAGGGTTTCCTCATCGACGGCACAGTGTTCGACAGCAGCGTTCAGCGTGGCGAGCCAGCAGTGTTTGGTCTTCAGCAGGTTATCGCAGGCTGGACAGAGGGTCTTCAGCTCATGCAGGAAGGTGCTAAGTATCGTTTCTTCATCCCTTACCGCCTCGCTTACGGCGAGTCAGGTGCAGGCGCATCTATACCTCCATACTCAGCACTCATCTTCGATGTTGAGCTGATTAAGGTGATGTAAAGCCCCCTCCTAGCCTCCCCCTTGGGGAAGGGAACTGAGTAGATGGAGGAAGATAGAAGGAGATAAAAGGAGATAGAAGACATTTGCTTGTCACGCATACGTCTGAACTCCTAAGCGAAGCGTCACTCCTGACGTGTTGTTGAGCGGAGGCGAAAAACTCCTGAACTCCCTGAGTAATGTCTACACTCCTAAGCGAAGCGTCACTCCTACACTTCTTCACTCCTCAATTTGGATTAAGGATGAGGGATGAACGATGAGAGTTTGCATGTCAAGCATACGTCCTCTATCTTCCTCTAACTTCCTCTAACTCCTTAAACAGATTAAGAGCTCCCTCTCCAAGGAGAGGGCG
>X430_Giraffe__coassemble_399_pt1 | contig 10190 bp, 10 predicted proteins | sample X430_Giraffe__metabat2_high_PE_008 | metagenome-assembled genome bin X430_Giraffe
CGCCCACACAGTAATTGAAACAAGAAAATAAAGTAAAATTTATTTGGATATTAAGAAAAATATATATAAATTTGCACTCGTTATCCTGAAAACAATCTTTTTACCTTAAAAGACTAATACCTATTGAGATATGAAGCGATTGCCTGTGAGGGTCATCGCTTTATTTTTTTTGAGCAAATATAATGTTAAATATAATTAATTAGCATATAAAATTCATCACCACATCATCCTAATCGGATTAAAATTAGTAATTTTGCGCCCGATTTAGTCCGTTAAGGCTCAAAAAGTGGTTACACGAAGTATGCCCGCCTTGCGGAAAAACGTTTTAAATTATTAAATAAATGTACGCAATCGTAGAGATTCAAGGACAGCAGTTCAAGGCTGAGGAGGGCAAAAAGCTCTTCGTACACCACATGAAGGGTGCAGAAGCTGGTAACACTGTTGAATTTGACAAGGTGCTGCTCGTAGAAAACGGCGATGCAGTAAAGGTTGGCGCACCTACCGTAGATGGTGCAAAGGTAGTATGTGAAGTGGTAACACCTCTTGTTAAGGGTGACAAAGTCATCGTTTTCAAGATGAAGCGCAGAAAGGATTATCGTAAAAAGAATGGTCATCGCGCACAGTTCACTGAGATTGTAATCAAACAAGTAATCGCTTAAAAGTTAGGAGGACTTAAGAATGGCACATAAAAAAGGTGTGGGTAGTTCTAAGAACGGCCGTGAATCAGCTTCACAACGACTTGGCGTTAAGATTTGGGGTGGTCAGAAGTGTATCGCAGGTAACATTATCGTTCGCCAGCGTGGTACAAAGCACAACCCAGGTAACAATGTAGGTATTGGTAAGGATGACACATTGTTTGCGCTTGCTGATGGTATCGTTAACTTCAGAAAAACACGTGGCAACAAGAGTATTGTATCAGTAATACCTCAAGCCGAAGCTTAAATTCAAAAGAGAACAAAACAAAAATAATTTATTCCAAACAAACAACAGGCGCCCCATTTCTCTAAGGAGATTTGGGGTGTCTGCCTTATTTATATTTGATATTTAAATCGCCAACTAATCCAAGGTTATATTACCACATAACTGAAACAACCACATAAAACAGCAACCAGCAACGAGGGTAATAATAAGTCAATGAAAGCAATAATATTTTGCCGTTAGGAAAATTTATATTACCTTTGCATTATAATTGAAAATTATAAAAACTAAATAAACTATGCTTACACTTAAGCTCATTACAGAAGAAACAGAACGCGTATTGCGCGGATTGGAGAAAAAGCACTTCAAAGGTGCACAGGAAGCAATTGATAACGTATTGGCAATTGACAAACGCCGTAGGGAAACCCAGCAACAATCAGACAAAATAAAGCAGGAAGCCAAGCAGCTTGCCGCACAGATTGGTATGCTTATGAAGCAGGGCAAGAAAGACGAGGCTGAAGAAGCAAAGGCAAAGGTTGCAACATTGAAACAGACAGATAAGGATTTGCAGGATGCTCTTGATAACGCAGAAAAGGAACTTACTACCCTACTTTGCACCATTCCAAACATCGCAAATGATGATGTACCAGAAGGAGCAACTGCAGAAGACAACGTGGTTGTTAAGGAAGGTGGCGTGATACCAGAGTTGGGCGAAAATGCAGAATGCCACTGGGACATCTGCAAGAAGTTCAATTTAATTGACTTCGACATGGGCGTAAAGATTACAGGCGCCGGATTCCCTATCTACGTTGGCAAGATGGCACGTCTGCAGCGCGCACTTGAAGCATTCTTTCTTGACGAAGCCCGCAAAAGTGGCTATCTTGAGGTACAGCCTCCTTACGTAGTGAACGAAGCATCTGGTTATGGCACAGGCCAGTTGCCAGACAAGGAAGGACAGATGTATCACTGCACTGCTGACAATCTTTATTTAATACCAACTGCGGAGGTTCCTGTGACAAATATTTTCCGCGATGTCATCCTTGAGGAAAAGGATCTGCCAATAAAGCGAACAGCCTACTCGGCATGTTTCCGCCGCGAGGCAGGGAGCTACGGAAAGGATGTTAGAGGCCTAAACCGTTTGCATCAGTTTGACAAGGTTGAGATTGTACGAATCGACAAACCAAGTCATTCATATGAAAGTCTTCAGGAAATGCTTGTACACGTGGAAGGTCTATTGCAGAAACTTGAACTGCCATACCGCATTCTTAAGCTCTGCGGTGGTGACATGAGTTTTACATCATCTATCTGCTACGATTTCGAAGTGTATAGCGCAGCCCAGAAACGCTGGCTCGAGGTTTCTTCGGTATCTAACTTTGAGAGCTATCAGGCAAACCGTTTGAAGTGCCGTTATCGCCGTCAGGAGGACAAGAAAATAGAACTCTGCCACACACTTAATGGTTCTGCATTAGCATTGCCACGCATCGTTGCATCTATTATTGAGAACAACCAGACACCAGAAGGTGTGCGTGTGCCAAGATGTCTTGTTCCATATTGTGGTTTTGAGATATTGGACGACAACAACTTTTAAAACTAAACGACAATAAATTTTAATCATCATGAACAAAATCGTTCGTAAGGAGCAATTCTCAGATAAGGTTTTCCTCTTCGAGATTGAAGCTCCACTGATTGCAAGGAGCCGCAAGCCTGGCAACTTCATTATCGTTCGTATGGGACAGAAAGGCGAGCGCATGCCTTTGACCATCGCAGATGCCAATACGGAGAAGGGAACTATCACTATCGTTGTTCAGAAAGTGGGCCTTTCATCAATTAAACTCTGTGACATGAATGTGGGCGACTATATAACCGACGTTGTTGGTCCTCTTGGAAACCCTACACACATAGAGAAGTTTGGCACCGTGATATGCGCAGGCGGAGGTGTTGGCGTCGCTCCAATGCTACCTATCATTAAAGCATTGAAAGAGGCTGGCAACAGAGTATTATCCGTTTTGGCCGGACGTTCAAAAGACCTCATAATATTAGAAGATGAGGTACGCAAATATAGCGACGAGGTTATTATAATGACCGATGATGGTTCATATGGCGAGAAAGGTGTTGTAACTGTTGGCATTGAAAAGTTCATAATACAGGAAGGTCATGTGGATAAAGCTTTTGCTATCGGTCCTCCAATCATGATGAAGTTCTCTTGTCTGCTTACACAGAAATACAATATCCCAACAGACGTCTCTCTGAACACAATCATGGTTGACGGTACTGGTATGTGCGGAGCATGCCGTCTGACCATTGGTGGAAAAACTAAGTTTGTTTGCATTGATGGACCAGAGTTCGATGGTGCACTGGTTGACTGGGACGAGATGTTCAAGCGCATGGGTACTTTCAAGCGTGCTGAGCAAGAGGAATTGGAGCACTTTGAGGATCATATTGAGTCTGTAAATGACACCCCTGCAATCGAGGTAGGTTCTGAGAATTGCCAACTTGGTCAAGCAGTGAACGAAGCTGAAAGCATAAACGTTCTAACAGATCGTAACGCAGAATGGCGTAAGGAGTTACGTTCATCTATGAAAGCAAAGGAGCGCACTGAGATTGAGCGTGTTAAAATGCCAGAGCTTGACCCTGATTACAGAGCGACCACACGCCTTGAAGAGGTAAACACAGGACTCACACCTGAAATGGCGATGACAGAGGCAAAACGTTGTCTCGACTGTGCTAACCCAACTTGTGTTGAGGGCTGCCCTGTCAACATCAACATACCTTCATTCATCAAGAATATTGAGCGCGGCAATTTCCTAGCTGCTGCTAAAGTATTGAAGCAGACATCTGCCCTACCCGCTGTCTGTGGCCGTGTATGTCCACAGGAAAAGCAGTGCGAGAGCAAATGTATGCACCTAAAGATGGGCAAACAAGCTGTAGCTATAGGTTACCTAGAGCGTTTCGCTGCTGACTATGAACGCGAGAGTGGCAATATGGCATTGCCTGAGATTGCGCCAGCCAACGGCATTAAGGTAGCTGTTGTGGGTTCTGGTCCTTCAGGTTTGAGCTTTGCTGGTGATATGATAAAGAAAGGTTATGAGGTACATGTATTTGAGGCTCTGCACGAGATTGGCGGTGTGCTTAAATATGGTATTCCAGAATTCCGTCTGCCAAACAAGATCGTTGATGTAGAGATTGAGCAGCTCAAGAAGATGGGCGTTAAGTTCATTGCCGACTGTATTGTTGGTAAGACCATCAGTGTTGAGGAGCTAGAAGCAGAAGGGTTCAAAGGTATATTCGTAGGTTCTGGAGCAGGTTTACCTAATTTCATGGGCATACCAGGCGAGAACTCCATAAACATTATGTCATCAAACGAGTATCTTACACGTGTTAACCTCATGGATGCAGCCAACCCTACAAGCGACACCCCTATCAACTTTGGTAAGAATGTACTTGTAGTTGGTGGTGGTAATACAGCCATGGATTCATGCCGTACAGCAAAGCGTCTTGGCGGCAATGTAACATTGGTTTATAGACGCTCAGAAACAGAAATGCCAGCACGTCTTGAGGAGGTTAAACATGCCAAGGAAGAGGGTATAAATTTCCTTTGCCTACACAATCCTATTGAATATAAGGCAGATGAGAATGGAGCCGTTTCACAGGCAGTACTTCAGGTGATGGAACTTGGAGAACCTGATGCAAGCGGACGCCGTAGTCCTGTGCCGGTAGAGGGCAAAACTGTTACTCTTGACATCGATCAGGTTATCGTTGCTGTTGGTGTATCACCTAACCCACTCGTCCCTAAGTCTATCGAAGGTCTCGAATTGGGCAGAAAGAACACCATTGCCGTTGACGAAACCATGAGAAGTTCACGTCCTGAAGTATATGCAGGTGGTGACATTGTGCGCGGCGGTGCTACTGTTATTCTTGCAATGGGTGACGGACGACGTGCTGCTGAAAATATGGACAAACAACTATCTGGTAAGTAATCATCAAAAATGAACGGATTATATACTATAATTCTGCTCATACTGAGTAATGTGTTTATGACACTTGCTTGGTATGGGCATTTAAAATTACAACAGACGGGCACATCTAACAACTGGCCACTCATAGGTGTGATTGCCTTCTCATGGATTATTGCCTTCTTTGAGTATTGTTGTCAGGTGCCAGCCAACCGCATAGGCTTCGACGGTAATGGCGGACCTTTCAACCTAGTCCAACTTAAGGTAATACAGGAATGCATTTCATTAGGCGTATTTGCCGTAATCGCACATGTGATGTTCCAGGGACAATCATTACAATGGAATCACATTCTTGCCTTTTTACTTATCATATGCGCCGTATATCTTGTATTCATGAAGTAAGATATGTCCAACGATGCCGACAACCTCAAGATTGAGAAAAAGATAACAAAACTATTTCTCAAGGCCAACGCCACCTACTCACTTATAAGCGATGGCGATAAGATTCTTGTGGCATTATCGGGAGGTAAAGACTCTCTATGTTTACTTGAGATACTGGCTAAAAGACAGAAGATACACCATCCCGCATTCACACTTGAGGCTATTCATGTAAGGATGGACAATGTGGAATATGAGAGTGACACAAGCTATTTGGAAGATTTTGCCACTGCTCTTGATGTAAAACTCAATGTTATAAATACAGGTTTTGACGACACTATAGAAACACGCAAACCTGTTTGTTTCCTCTGTTCATGGTATAGACGTAAGGCTATATTCAACTACGCACAAGAACATGGATTCAATAAGATTGCATTAGGTCATCACATGGACGACCTTATACATACAACTTTGATGAACCAGTTTTTTCAAGGCAGTTTTACCACAATGCCTGCACGTCTCTCTATGCGCAAGATGCCGCTGACAATCATACGGCCTCTATGCATGGTTGAGGAATCATATATCAAAGAACATGCTAAGGCAAACGGATATCGTCAACAAATAAAAAGATGCCCATACGAGAAAGACAGTAAGCGCCAGAATGTAAGTGAATTGTTTGCACGTATTGAGCAAATGAATCCAGAGGCAAGATATTCTATATGGAACGCCCTAGAAAAAGAAGGTAAATTAATAGAATAAATAAAGTTTTGCCTAATCTTTGTTAATGAATAACATGAAATCAGTTTATTTTTAATAACTTTGTTTTATATAAAACCATTGAGCTCATGAATAAATACATACTTTTTCTCTTAGCCTTCCTGTTGTTTACATCTATAGATGCGCAGGCACAAAGAAAGCGTAAGCAAACCAAGAAGCAACAGAAAGAAGAAATCGTTGTGCCAGTAGACCCAAGAATACAGATAATGACTAATTCAACACAAGACATTATCTTTATAGATAGCATTGTAACTGATAAAAAATCTTTTATCGATCAATATATGCTTTCACCTGAAACTGGAAGTATTTACAAAGCAAAGGATTTCTTCAACAGCAAGGAGGAAAAAGATTTGTATGTTTATCAGAACGAATTTGAAAACCAGTATTTCATGTCTGCCTATGTATCAGACACAATTGAGCAATTGTTCAAAAGCGACATGATTGGTGATACATGGAGTGAACCAACTCATTTGAAAGAGTTCTCAGACACATCTTTATACCAGAATGTAAATTATCCTTTCATGATGCCTGACGGCAAAACCTTTTATTTTGCGGCAACTGGAAAGGAAAGCATAGGAGGATATGATATATTCAGGACAAGATATGATGTAGAAAATTCAAGATTCCTGAAAGCTGAGAATATAGGCATGCCTTTTAATTCTACAGCTAACGATTATATGTATGTAATCGATGAGTATAGTAACCTGGGGTGGTTTGCCACTGACCGCAATCAGCCCGAAGGAAAAGTGTGCATATATATATTCATACCAAACAACTCGTACACCACTCACCCTAGAGAATTGTATTCAGAAGAGCAGATGAAAGCATTGGCAAGCATCAGCAGAATAAAAGACACATGGAAAGATGGCCACAAACGCCGAGAGGCTTTAGAACGCTTGAAGTTTGTACGCGAAAGACTAAAGAATCCTAAAGCAAAAGCAGAGAGAATGGATTTTGTTATAAATGATAATATATCATATACATCAATCTCTGACTTCAAAGATAAAGAGAATGCAGAGAAATACAAAACACTTGTAAAACTTATCAACAAGCATCATACTATAAGCAAAGCGCTTGAGATAACCCGCAACTATTACGCAAAAGCTGATATCAATGACCGCAATGAAATAAAAAACGAAATACTGGAAAACGAAAAAGAATATTATGAACTCGAACTTGAGATTAAACGTCTTGAGAAGGAAATAAGGAATAACGAAAACAAAATCATAAACAATAAATAAAAGGAGGAAAATATGAAAAGAAGATTTGCAGAATCTGAACTTATTATCAACAGTGATGGCAGCGTATTTCATCTTCATCTGAAACCAGAACAACTAGCCGACAAGGTTATACTTGTAGGTGATCCTGGAAGAGTGGAAACTGTAGCAAAATATTTTGACAACATAGAATGCGAGGTTAGCAACCGCGAATTCCGTACCATCACAGGAACGTATCAAGGCAAGCGAATTAGCGTGCAAAGCACAGGTATCGGATGTGACAATATTGATATTGTAGTAAACGAGCTTGACGCTTTGGCAAATATAGACTTTACAACGAGAGAAGAAAAAGATGAGCACCGCCAACTAAGCATAGTGCGCATCGGTACTTGTGGAGGACTACAGACATTTACACCTGTCGGCACATTCATATGTTCTGAAATATCTATCGGTTTCGACGGTTTGTTGAATTTCTACAATGGCCGTGATGAGGTATGTGACCTTCCTATGGAAGAAGCATTCAAGAAACATATGAACTGGAATCAACGATTAGGTGCTCCATACTTTATACACAACGACGAAGAATTGCTTGATCGCATATTCCATCCTGAAAAAGGGATGGTAAAAGGCGTAACAATTGCTTGTGGCGGATTCTATGGTCCTCAGGGCAGAGAATTACGAATTCCACTTGCCGACCCGTCGCAAAACGAAAAGATTGAGGGATTTGAGTACCAAGGCAAAAAAATAACCAATTTCGAGATGGAAAGTTCTGCTGTTGCTGGTCTGTCAAAACTTCTTGGTCATAAAGCACTTACTGTCTGCATGGTTATTGCAAACCGCAAGATAAAGGAAGCAAATACTGGTTACAAGAACCAGATTGAAGACCTAATTAAAATAGTATTAGAAAATATCTAATTATATAGGATTTGGAACCCACATTCAAACTGTCGCAAACATCAGACAAAGCTGCGGCATACGAGGAATTCATTAATAAATTCCAACTATTCATTCAAGGTGAGACTAACGCCATAAGCATCTTAGCCAATACATCAGCTGCCCTGAAAGAGGCATTTGGTTTCTTTTGGGTGGGATTTTATATTACACATGACAATGAACTCTTACTTGGTCCGTTCCAAGGGAGCGTAGCATGTACACGCATAAAATATAGGCGAGGTGTCTGTGGTACTGCATGGGCAGAAAAATGCACTCAAGTCGTGCCAGATGTAGAACTGTTCCCTGGACACATTGCATGCAGCTCTTTGTCAAAATCAGAGATTGTAGTACCCATAATCTATAATGACAAGGTAATGGGTGTACTTGATATAGACAGCGATGTACTTGCCACATTCGATGAAACAGACCGCATATATCTTGAACGAATTGTGGATATACTTGTAAAATCAATTTACGACAAATGATGAACCAACAAGATACTATCTGTGCGATAGCCACAGCACAAGGAGGAGCAATAGGTGTTATACGTGTGTCAGGCCCAGATGCCATCAGCATAACTTCTAAAATATTTACCCCAATCAGCGGAGTGACACTGAAAGAACGCAGACCATACACACTGACTTTTGGAAAAATACTCTCTGCTGACGGTGAAATTATCGACGAAGTACTTGTTTCCATTTTCCATTCTCCCCACTCTTATACAGGTGAGGATTCAACAGAAATATCTTGCCATGGTTCGTCTTATATCCTTCAACAAGTAATGTGCAGACTTATAGAATGCGGTTGCCGTTCTGCACAACCAGGTGAATATACTCAGCGGGCATTCCTCAATGGTAAAATAGACTTGAGTCAAGCAGAAGCTGTAGCAGACCTTATTGCTTCATCATCAGCAGCTACGCACCGTTTGGCAATGAACCAGATGCGTGGAGGATTTAGCAAGGAACTTAGCATACTAAGGGACAAGCTTCTTCATCTCACATCACTTATGGAATTGGAACTTGATTTTAGCGACCATGAAGAATTGGAATTTGCCGACCGAACAGAACTAACAAAGATTGCTAACGATATTGAGTGTGTCATTGCTCGACTGGCCAATTCATTCAGTGTTGGCAACGTGATAAAAAACGGTGTGCCTGTTGCAATTATTGGCGAGACAAATGCAGGTAAGTCTACCCTACTCAACGCCTTGTTAAATGAAGACAAAGCCATAGTAAGCGATATACATGGTACAACTCGCGATGTGATAGAAGATACTATCAACCTCAATGGTATAACATTCCGTTTCATCGACACAGCAGGAATACGCCACACAACAGACATAGTAGAATGTATCGGTATTGAGCGCACATATCAAAAAATAGACCAAGCCACTATTGTACTATGGTTGATAGACTCAGATAACAATACTGATTATAATGCTCTTAAGAAAGAGATTCTTCCTCATTGTAAAGAAAAGCATCTTATCATCCTTTTCAACAAATGTGACAAGCTATCAGATAATAGACATAAAGAATTAAGCATAGCATTTGATAATGTAGAAGCCACTCAACTATACATATCTGCTAAACATCGTATTGGTTTAGACGAATTAGAAGCCTGTCTAATGGAAGCAGCCTCCCTACCTGACATTTCTCAAAACGATGTAATCGTCACCAATATCCGCCATTACGAGGCCTTATCAAGAGCATTAGAAGCAATACACCGTGCCCAAGAAGGCATTTCAATAAATCTCCCTGGTGACCTCATCTCAGAAGACCTTCGTGAATGCCTGCTCCACCTTTCTGAAATAATCGGCGGTGCCTTTGATGCAGAAGATGTTTTAGGAAATATCTTTAGGAATTTCTGCATCGGCAAATGATTTGTTGTAAACAACTGTAACTAATTAGAGTCAACTATAAGGAAGTCGCTGAAATTCAGCGGCTTTTTTGTTATCCATAATCCAGATAAGTCGGGTAAACACCCGTTTTTCACCATATTTTTCTACCGTATTTCT
>X430_Giraffe__coassemble_402_pt1 | contig 10056 bp, 7 predicted proteins | sample X430_Giraffe__metabat2_high_PE_008 | metagenome-assembled genome bin X430_Giraffe
AAGAGACACCGAGGCGCCTCTTCGTTCTCTATAATTATTAGTAACAATTACTTGTTAGAGTCAATCAGCCACTTACCGTCCTCGGTCTTAATCATCTTTGTCTTATCCTCATTAGTTGTGCCGTCGGCATAAACAATCTTTGTTGTAACCTTAGCTGTCATACCATCCTCAGCAATCTCCTCACTGATTACTTCCCATGATTCGATGCCCTTCCTCTTTTCAATCAGCTTGTCCATCTTATCTGCCAGCAAAGCCTCATACTGCTTCTTTGTCTCTTCCACATCCTGACCTTTTGATTCATCAAAATACATAAGATCCACATAGCCTTTGTAGTCCTTTTCCTGAATGCACTTAAAAGCTGCCTCTGCCACACTTGTAGGAGTGTCTGTTGCTGCGCCGCAACTCCATGTCACCAACACCATTGCAATAATAGCAATGAAACCTAAGATAGTTTTTTTCATAATTACAAGTTTTTAAGTTAATAATAAAGTGAATTAAAAAGTAGCTATTGTTGTTAAAAGCTTAGATTCTACAAAGTTGGATGGCAAGATAAGCTGTTCAAAGTCTATCGCCGGCATAGAAACATCCTGCCTCGCCCCACACGTTATGGAAATCCCTGCCGCCTGCTGGTAGGCATACTCAACCAGTTCGCTGCAATACATCGCCGTAGTGTCACTGATATTGTAATCATGGTCGAACAGAAGTCTTTTCCTATATATCCTGTATGCTTCGGCCGCCGCTCGTCTTGCCGCAATGCTGTCGGCATATCTCATCACCCTGCCATTGCTTGTCCTCATCGACGAGAAAAACACATCAGCCGCATCCATCTTTACCCTGTCCACATCATTAGAGCCATCGTGCTCGTCGGGCACAGCATGCACTATCATCATCACACCAGAGGAGTCGACCACCATACCCACATGCGAATAGCATCCTCCGCCATCAGCATATTGCACAGCCCTGCTGGTTATTCCACTGCCACAGCGCAGCACAATGTCGCCTGCCTTCAGACACACATCATCTGGTAGCATAGTATGCTCCTCATGCTGCCGACAGCCAACAAGCACAACCGCCAGCATAATGACTATCAGTATCTTGCTATTCATTATTCTGGCGGTAAAGATATAAATATTTCTTCAAAATAAAGAAAAATAGCGTGATTTTCTTACAGATTATTATTTCACGCTATAACGGCCGATTATTAAAATCACTTAAACGAGAATCGCTTAATGGCATCCTCAAGAGCTGGCACAACATACTGCTCATTGTGATGACCTTCGCTCACATGCATTGTGTAAGGAACCTTTTTCTGTCTCAGAGCCTTCACAAAATCCATATTCGCCTCAATGGTAAAATCCTGGTCGCCTACGCTTATCACCCAGTCAACCTTGCTCCAAGCCTTAACCTCTTCGCTGGTGCCTTTCATCACGCGCTTTATTGGGTTGTTGTCTTCAATCACGCGCTGGCGCCATTCTGCCGACGGGTCGTTCTTTAAAAAGTCAAGCGGCTGACGGCGCAGGTATCCGCTGATGTCATAAACCATTTTAAACTTCTCTGGATGATGCACACCATAAACCACAGCAGCGCCACCTCCCATCGAGAAACCAGCAATAGCAGTCTTGGCTGCGTCAATACGGTATGTCTTTTCCATATACGGCATCAGCTCCTCAAAGAAATAATCCTCATAGCGCCAGTGACTGGCATTGAAATACATCATATTCTGCTTGTTGCCCTCCGGACACACTATTATCATCTCACTGGCCGCGCCACAGTCAACCAAACTGTCTGCCATCTGTTGCAATCCCATACGCTGCCAGTCGGTATGACTGCCGCCACCGCCATGCATTAGATACAACACAGGATAACGCTTGCCCTCAGCCTCATCATAGCTGCCTGGCAGATACACTGAGTATTCACGGTGGTCAATGCCTTTGAGCAGCTGGCACGGCATGGTCTTCGACTCTATGCGTCCTGGCCTATGCTTGAAGTTCTTTGCCTTAATAGTCCATCCCTTGTAGTTATCTAACGCCCCGTCAAGGAATATCCTTCCCAGTTGTTTCTTGCCTTTAAGATGCCAGTCCAGCCAGTCGATAACCAGGCGGCCGTAATCTCCACCATACTCATTGCCGTATGTTCCTCCATGTCCTGATGCAGGGTGGTCGGCCAGTGCCACAGGCACATGATGCAAACGGTCGTAGTCTTTCTGTGCATTCTGGTATGCCACATCCTGCGTGCCTCCCACCACATATAGAATAGGTCCATGCACATTAGGCAGCGACTCACTGCTTGCATCGGCCATGGTCATATCTCCCATGCCTGCATTCATAATCAGATAAGTCTTGATAAATGGGTTGGCAGCATTGGCAAGCACCTGTGCGCCACCGCAAGAGTGACCAGCAGCAGCAATCTTTGCTGTGTCAATATTGTTATAATAGTCTGTGCCCTTTGTTGTGCATTGCTTTATCATCCAGTCGAGTCCGTGCTTAACCTCTGTCGATGAGGTGTGTCCCTCCTTGCGGTCATGATGCTTGTCCTGCATCTCACCAATAGCCACCACCACATAGCCATGCGATGCTATCTCTGTGAGCATGCGCTCATAGCCAATGTTAGTATCCGAGCAACCGCCGTTAGCCCATAGCAGCAATGGCATTGCTCCGCAGCGGGCATGAGCATGCAGCATATCCTTAGGGCGATACACTACGAAATCTGTCAGTCCCGTTTCCTTCACGGCTATAGCCTTAAACATTCCCGAACCGCCGCCGTCAATGGTCTTAGTCTTTAATGGCTGTGCCTCTGCCCCAACAAAGCAAATAAGCAGCAGCGACATTACTGTTATGATTCTCTTCATCTCAATATAATTTTAGGTTGATACATGTATAGCGCAAACCGAATAAAATTATACGGTTTGACTCTTGCAAAATTACAAAAAGAAAGCAATAAAAGACTATGAACTGCGTTCAAAAAAATAAAATTAGCAGCCAAACAAATATATTGAAACAAAAATTGAAACCTGATATAAGGGTTAATGAAAATACAAGAAACAAAAAAGAGGTTTTTTGAAGGAAAGGTAGTTAAAAGAGTATTTAAAACCCTAAAGAATTAATAAATAAAAAAGGCACCGCTATCGTGAGTGATACGGTGCCTCTCTGACTTATCAATATTAATTTATTTCTTCTTCGGACGGCGGCGTGCCCATCCCTCTTCGCTGAAATCGGGTTCGTCGCCCTTCAGTTTCATGGCCTTGGGATTAAGGAACTGCATCCAGTCTTCCTTCTTGAACTTGTGTTGTGGGTTCTGGAAGTTGTCAGCCTCTGCCCTGCGCTTGCCACGACGACCTGTTTGCTTGTCGCCACGACTTGCCTGTCTGTCGCCACGATTATCGTCGTCGCGACGGCCTTGACCGCCACGCTTTCTGCTGCCCTCGCCCTTTGGAGTGTCTTCAGCATCATTGCAGCGCACCTCCCTGCCTTTATATGTTGTGCCGTTGAGTGCCTTCATCACCTTGCCTGCATCCTCCTCTGGCACTTCTATGTAGCAGAACTTGTTGAGCAGGTCGATGTGTCCCACCTCCTGGCGGCCTTTCACATATTTGTTAAGGTACTGCATAATCTCGCCTGGATAGAAGCCGTCGGCCTTGCCAAGGTTGATAAACAGTTTTCTGTAACCCTCCTGTGGTTTGCTCGAACCCTGTTTCTTGCCTTTGGATTCCTGCTTCTTGCCTTTAGGCTCTTTCTTCTCTATCGGCGACAGTTCTGGGGCATTGGCGTAATAAGCTATGAAACGGCCAAACTCGCGAGCCACGATTTTCTTTATCACGTCTTCCTTGTCGAAATACTCGAAGTGGCGGTTTATCTCGGTCATGAAAGGTGCTATCTGCTCCTCGTCGATGTCCACCTTTACAATCTCGTCCATCACCTTATAAAGCTGCTTGGTGCAGATTTCCTGTGGCGATGGTATCACGCCTGCCACAAACTGCTTGCCGATGGTTTTCTCCACCTCGCGTATCTTGTGCTTCTCACGAGTGTGAACGATGGCGATTGACGTTCCCTTCTTGCCTGCACGACCAGTTCGTCCGCTGCGGTGGGTGTACGACTCAATATCGTCGGGCATGCCGAAGTTGATTACGTGTGTCAGGTCGTCAACATCAAGTCCGCGCGCGGCCACGTCGGTAGCCACGAGCAACTGTGTGAGGTGCTGGCGGAACTTCTGCATGGTGAGGTCGCGCTGCTGCTGACTGAGGTCGCCGTGGAGCGACTCAGCGTTGTAGCCGTCGCGGATGAGTTTGTCGGCAATCTCCTGTGTCTCCAGTTTTGTGCGGCAGAAGATGATGGCGAAGATGCGTGGGTTATGGTCAACCACGCGCTTCAGTGCCAAGTACTTGTCCTTGGCGTTCACCATATAATAGATATGATTTACGTTCTCTGCACCCTCATTGCGGCTTCCCACCACAATCTCCTTGTGGTTGGTAAGGTAGTTGCGTGCTATCTTCTCTATCTCCTTGCTCATGGTAGCCGAGAAGAGCAGTGTGTTACGGTCGGTTGGCACACCCTCGAATATAGCATTGATGCTTTCAGAGAATCCCATGTTGAGCATCTCGTCGGCCTCATCCAGCACCACGTTGTACACCTTGTCAAGCTTAGCCTTGCCACGGTTCATCAGGTCGATGAGTCGTCCAGGTGTGGCAACGATTATCTGTGCGCCATGGTGCAACTGGCGTATCTGGTTCTCAATAGATGCTCCGCCATATACCGCCACGATGTGAATACCCTCCATGTGCTTGGAGAAGTCTTTCAAGTCGTCGGCAATCTGCAAGCAGAGTTCACGGGTAGGACTGAGCACCAGTGCCTGCGTCTCCATGCTTGTAGGGTCGATGCGTTGCAACACAGGTATACCAAAAGCCGCCGTCTTGCCTGTACCTGTCTGTGCCAGTGCAATAACGTCGTTCTGATTACCAAGTAAATAAGGGATTACCTCCTCCTGTACGGGCATGGGATGTACGAATCCCAGCTCTTCAATGGCGCGGCGAATCTCTTCGCTAACACCAAGTTCTTCAAATGTCTTCAAATTTATAAGTACTTAAAAATCTGGTGCAAAGTTAGTGAAAGTTGAGAGGAGAACAAAATAAATTATTTATTTTTTATTCCGAGGTGCAGCCTAACTTATCTATTTAAGGAGTTAAAGGGAGATAAAGGGAGTTAAAGGGAGTTAAAGGACATTACCTTGACATCAAATCGGCCATCGTTCAAAAAGGAGTGTAGGAGTGAAAGAGTGGCGCTTCGCTTAGGAGTGTAGACGTATGCTTGGCATGCAAGTATTCCTTTCTAAGGATTTTAGGATTTAAAGGATTTTCATCCCCCTCTAGCTCCCCCTTTTCAAGAGGGAGTATAGTTAGATGCTCTGAGTTCCCTTCCCTTCGGGAGGGGATAGGGGGTAGGTTCCAATCTTCCTTTATCTTCTTCATCCCTCCCCCTAAGGGGGAGGCTAGGAGGGGGCTCTCAGTTCCCTTCCCTTTCCTGTCCTGAGCTTTGTCGAAGGAGGGAGGGGATAGGGGTAGGTTCCTATTTCCTCCCCACTAAAATGTTAAAGATAATAAATTTTATGCATTTACATTATACAAAATCTTTAATTTTGTGTCATATTTTGAAATAGCATCCCCTTTGGGGATAAGGATGTAAAAAAATTTAGGTGTACTAAAGCAAATTTAATAAACACAACTATGAACAAATACACTAAATGGGGAATAGTTGGAGCATTAGTGGTTGGCTTTTCAATCATTGGCTACAATACGTTTATGCCCCACGAGAATGATGAACTTAAATCAGCAGGTGGACCCGCAGGCAAGGGGAGACAACAGAAGACTCTCAACGTGCGTGCTGTGGTGATGGGCGAACAGGAACTTACCGATGGAATCTTCGTTAGTGGCAGTCTTGTACCTGACGAGGAGGTGAGTCTGTCGTTTGAGACATCGGGTAAGATTACTAATATCTATTTCCGCGAAGGAGCGTTTGTCAATCAGGGAGAACTGTTGGCAAAAATCAACGATGCTCCGCTTCAGGCCGAACTGCGCAAGAAAGAAGCACAGCTCAAGCTGATGCAAGACCGCCTATATCGTGCCAAGGCTCTGCTTGAGAAAGAGGCTGTGAGTCAGGAGGCTTTTCAGGAAGCAGAGGCCAACCTGTCGGCACTGAGGGCAGAGATAGATGGAGTGAAGGCGCAGATAGCACAGACCGAGCTGCGCGCTCCGTTCTCAGGAGTTATAGGTTTGCGCCAGGTTAGTACAGGTGCATATGCAACCACCAGCACAGCCGTTGCCACACTCACCAAGATGACACCGCTGAAGGTGGAGTTCAGTGTGCCTGAGCGTTATGCAGGAACACTGCCTCCAGGCACCGACCTCACGTTTACCGCCGAGGGCGACCTCACTCCACGCAGTGCTCAGGTGTATGCCTCTGACTCACGCGTAGACTCAGAAACCCGTACATATACCGTGCGAGCTCTTTATCCCAATAGCGACGGCAAACTGGTGCCAGGCCGATATGTCAATGTAAACCTTACAACACGCAAATACGACCGCACGCTGGCAGTGCCAAGCGAGGCCATCGTGTCTGAGATGGGTATTGACAAGGTGTTCATTTGCAAGAACGGCAAGGCGGAGGCAGTGGAGATAACCAAAGGTTTGCGCACCGATGCACAGGTGCAGGTGCTCCGTGGTTTGACCATCGGCGACACCGTGATAGTAAGCGGCACTATGCAGCTGCGCCAGGGACAGGCGGTGGTGGTAACGGTGGAATAGGATGCCCCCTCCTAACCTCCCCCTTGGGGGAGGAAACTGAGAAGATAGAAGGAGATAGAGGACATTAGCTTCAGATGCAAATAACTCGTCAACTCGTTAACTTGTTAACTTGTCAACTGAAAGAACCAACTTGTCAACTCGTCAACTTGTCAACTAAAAAAACATGAACATATCCGAACTTTCAATACGTCGCCCAGTGCTTGCCACGGTGCTCACGCTGATAATACTGCTCTTTGGTGCTATCGGCTATGTAACATTGGGCGTTAGAGAATATCCGTCGGTTGATAACCCGATAATATCTGTGTCGTGCTCCTATCCGGGTGCCAATGCCGATGTAATAGAGAACCAGATTACAGAACCGCTGGAGCAGAACATCAACGGTATTCCGGGCATCCGCTCGCTTACCAGTGTCAGTCAGCAGGGCAACAGCCGTATCACGGTTGAGTTTGAACTCTCGGTAGACCTTGAGACCGCAGCCAACGACGTGCGCGACAAGGTGTCGAGAGCACAGCGATGGTTGCCACGCGACTGCGACCCGCCAACAGTGTCGAAGGCCGATGCCGACGCACGCCCCATCCTCATGGTGGCGATACAGAGCGACAAGCGCTCGCTGCTTGAGTTGAGCGAGATTGCCGACCTTACGGTGAAGGAGCAGTTGCAAACCATTCAGGACGTGTCGAGCGTAATGATATGGGGAGAGAAGCGCTACTGTATGCGCCTTTGGCTCGACCCTGTTAAGATGTCGGGCTATGGCATCACACCGATGGATGTGAAGAGCGCCCTCGACCGCGAGAATGTGGAGCTGCCTTCGGGAACCATTGAGGGCAACACCACCGAGCTTAGCATCCGCACCATGGGACAGATGCACACCACAGAGGAGTTTAACAACCTCGTGATAAAGGAAGACGGCAGCCGCATGGTGAGATTCAGCGACATAGGCCGTGCCGAACTGTCGCCACGCGACATCAAGAGTTATATGAAGATGAATGGAGTGCCTATGGTTGGCGTGGTGGTTGTGCCACAGCCGGGTGCCAACCATATCGATATAGCCGATGCTGTGCATGAGCGCATGGAGATGATGAAGAAAGACCTGCCCGAGGATGTTCACTTTGAGTATGGTTTTGACAACACACGCTTTATCCGTGCATCAATCAGTGAGGTAGAGACCACCGTTTACGAGGCGTTCCTGCTCGTAATCATCATCATCTTCCTTTTCCTGCGCGACTGGCGTGTAACGCTCATCCCATGCATCGTTATCCCAGTGTCGCTCATCGGTGCCTTCTTCGTGATGTACCTGTGCGGATTCTCCATCAACGTGCTCTCTATGCTTGCCATCGTGCTCTCCGTGGGACTGGTGGTCGACGATGCTATCGTTATGACCGAGAACATATACATACGAATAGAGCGAGGCATGAAACCCTTTGAGGCTGGCATTGAGGGAGCCAAGGAGATTTTCTTTGCCGTCATCTCCACCACCATCACACTGGTGGCTGTGTTCCTGCCCATTGTGTTTATGGAGGGAACAACAGGCCGACTGTTCCGTGAGTTCAGCTTCGTGGTTGCCGGTTCGGTGATTATCTCGTCATTCGCCGCGCTTACCTTCACGCCGATGCTTGCCACCAAACTGCTTGTAAGGCGCAAGGAGCAGAAATGGTTCTACCAAAAGACCGAACCATTCTTCATTGGCTTGAATAATGTTTACGCTAAGTTGCTCGACATGTTCCTGCGCAAGCGCATAGCCGCCATCGTGATAATGGCGGTGGCTCTCATTGCTTGTGTGCTGATGTGGACCAATGTGCCTGCCGAGATGGCGCCACTGGAAGACCGCTCAAGCATCACCATACGCACCATGGGACCGGAGGGTGTTACATACGAATATATGCGCGACTACACAGAGGATATAAACCATCTGGCCGATTCGCTGATGCCCGATGCGGCATTTATCACAGCACGCGTGTCGGAGGGTTCGGGAAACATTCAGATTACGCTGAAAGACATCAACGAGCGCGACTACTCACAGATGGAGGTGGCAGAGAAACTGTCGCAGGCCGTGCGCAAAAAGACCGACGCCCGTGCCTTCGTGCAACAGCAGAGCACCTTTGGCGGACGTCGTGGCTCCATGCCTGTGCAGTATGTATTGCAGGCTACTAATATTGAGAAACTGCAAAAGGTGCTGCCGGAGTTCATGGCAAAGGTATATGACAACCCTACATTCCAGATGGCAGACGTAGACCTGAAGTTCTCAAAGCCAGAGGTGCGACTGAGCGTTAACCGCGAAAAAGCCAACCTCATGGGTGTAAGCACAAGAGACATTGCACAGACATTGCAGTATGGACTCAGCGGACAGCGCATGGGCTATTTGTATATGAACGGAAAGCAATACGAGATTGTGGGTGAGATAAACCGCCAGCAGCGTAACGACCCAACCAATCTTAAAGCCATCTATATGCGTTCGGCAGACGGCAAGATGGTGCAGATGGAAAACCTTGTTGACCTTGTGGAGAGCATAGCCCCGCCAAAGCTCTATCGCTACAACCGATTCGTGTCTGCCACAATCTCAGCCGGTCTGGCTGACGGCAAGACCATTGGCGAGGGTCTCGATGAGATGGACAAGATAGCCAAGGAGGTGCTCGACGATACATTCCGCACGGCTCTGACAGGCGACTCAAAGGAGTTCCGCGAGAGTTCTTCCAGCCTTATTTTTGCCTTCGGACTTGCTTTGGTGCTCATCTACCTGATATTGGCGGCACAGTTTGAGAGTTTCAAAGACCCATTTGTAATCATGCTCACCGTGCCTCTCGCCATCTGCGGAGCACTGATATTCATGCTTATAGGTGGCGTGACAATGAATATTTACAGTCAGATAGGTATCATCATGCTCATCGGACTGGTGGCTAAGAATGGTATTCTCATTGTTGAGTTTGCCAACCAGCGACAGAAGAGTGGTGAGGATAAGATGACGGCCATACGTGAGGCGGCGATACAGCGTTTGCGCCCTATTCTTATGACCAGTGTGTCTACAATCCTTGGTTTGATGCCGCTGATGCTTGCCACGGGCGAGGGCTGCAATGGACGCATCGCCATGGGTACGGCAGTTGTGGGTGGCATGCTTATATCCACCCTGCTCACCATGTTTATCGTTCCGGCCATCTACTCTTATCTCTCAACGGACCAAGGGAAGAAAGAAATCTAGAAAATCTAGAACATCTAGAACCTCTAGAAAATCTCGAAAGCCTAGAGCCCCCAGCCAACCCTCCCCCCCC
>X430_Giraffe__coassemble_406_pt1 | contig 10029 bp, 5 predicted proteins | sample X430_Giraffe__metabat2_high_PE_008 | metagenome-assembled genome bin X430_Giraffe
GTATTATAATTCTAATGGTTATGTTATATAACATATTATTACAAATTCCATTATTTACTATGACAAAAAAGATTTCATTGGAATAGACTAACAGTAATCTTTCTATTGTTAATCAACAACTTTTGACAAAAAATTAACGGCACTTTGTTAAAACAATCCCGTTGAGAATAGCCATTCTCAACGGGATTGTCTTATAATTGCATCCCAATCTCATTGTGGTTACCCAATATCCCTGCAATGACCATACAGAAGATTCCACAAACCGTCTTCTGAAAGGATGCCACGCTTAAGGGACTTAGGCAATAGGCCGGCCTCATCGGCAGCAAAGTCTTCTTTCCACTCCCTACTGCTGTAATATGAGGCAAGTACGTCAAGCGACTGCCTCATCGCCCGCTGCTCTGCAAGGGTCCTGGGATGCTTACTCTTCAACCGCAACACTTGGTTGAAGAGTCTTTCCATCTTGATAACACGTTGGATATTTATCGTGTAGTTCTTCATCTAACAAATAATCGTGCTCCCCTTGCCAGCATGTGGTGATGTTATGGTAGCTTAATCGATTAAGCTACCACCTTTTTGTCCTTGACAAAGAGCGAGCAACCGATACTGATTGCTATTACACCAATGATAAACACTAGCGACATAACAGCATCAATGTGGATATATTCGTTGACAAGAAGTTTTGCACCGATGAATATCAAAAGTATGCATACGCCTATCTTCAAGTATCTGAAACGGTCGGCCATTACAGCAAGCAAGAAGAACATAGCACGCAGACCGAGAATGGCAAAAATATTAGAGAAGAACACCACATACGGGTCGAGCGACACGGAGAAGATGGCTGGGATGCTATCGAAAGCGAACACAAGATCGCAAAATTCTATGAGCAGCACCGTAACAAACAATGGGGTTATAAACCACTTGCCGCCACTCGCCTTATCGGCTTCCACAATCTGATTGTCGGCTGTTTTCTTGGCGCGTACAAAGAATTTGCCGCCGAAGAAATTATGAGATATGCGACAAAACTTTGAAAGTACCTTTACCAGAGGATGATTGGCTGCATCTGCCTCTTCTTCCTTCTTATTGCGCTCCAGGAACATTTTCACACCGCTGTAAACAAGGAACAATCCGAAGAAAATCAGCACCCACTTGAAGCGCGCTATGATAGCAGCACCAATGAAGATAAAGATAAAGCGCATCACGATAGCCCCAAGGATACCCCAGTTGAGTACATGCTGGTATTCCTTTTTGCTTACGTTCATGGAAGTGAAAATCATCATCATCACAAAAAGATTATCTACAGAGAGAGTCTTCTCGATAAGATAACCCGTGATGTATGCTATTGTCATCTCCTCACGATACAATGCCAGTCCGCCCTCAAAATCGTTAGGATTAAGTTTTGGCACAATATCGCCGGCATACTTGGTGCAGACCGCCACCAGCTGGTCGTAGGTCTCGATGCCATGCACCATATCGCCATAAAACCACAGGAACACAGAAAATATCAATGCTAATGTTATCCACACAGCTGTCCAAATGCCAGCCTCCTTCATCGACACCTCGTGTGCTTCCTTGTCTATCACGAGCATATCAAGCAGCAGTATTCCAACGATGAATGCTATAAAACAAACGAAAAATATCAGTTCTGTCGTCATTGTTTTCTAATAATAAAAAAATGAAAGCGCAAAATTAAAAAATTCATTTGACATGCCCAAATTTTATGTATGCTTTTCAATACATGTCAAAACAAGTATTCATGTACTCATGTCAAAAAAAGTACTCATGTCTAAAAACCTTTTACAAAGACCGCCTTCCTGAAATACCTGTTGCACAGCCACGCTACCAAGAGCGTCATCAGCGGACTGAGCCAGTTGAACAGACAATATGGAAGATAGACTATGGTTGCCACGCCAAGCACCGTTGACTGAGTAACGCCACATGAGTTCCACGGTATGAGCACAGAGGTTACAGAGATGGAGTCTTCGAGCGAACGGCTGAGCAAACGAGGGTTCAGTCCGTTGCGCTTGTAGATGTTTTTATAGACGTTGCCACCGAGTATCAGCGACAAGTACTGGTCGGCAGTGCAAGCATTGAAAAAGAGTCCGCTGCCCACCGTTGCTCCCACGATGGAACCGATGGAATGGAGACGGCGGGTGAAACTGCGGGTGATAGTGGCTATCATGCCGCTGCCAATCATCATTCCACCGAATATCATTGAGCACAACACAAGATATATGGTTGAGAGCATCCCCTCTACACCACCCGTTGACACAAGCGAGTTGAGCATATCGCTGCCAGTATCGATACTGGTTTCGGTAAAGAGCACTCCCATGGCCACGGAAATATCGGATGACAAACTGCTGCCACCGCCAAGAGCAGTTACCACCTGCGGCTGGAACACGAACATGCCCGCCAGTCCTAATAATGTGCTCAGGGCAAGTGTGAACACCGTTTTAAGCCTCAACAGAATGAGGACACATGTTATCAGCGGTATGAGCAGCACCCACGGCGTGATGTTAAACGAAGCATGCAGATGTTCGGTTATCTCGATGGAATGGGACAAAACTGCCGTTGGCGTGAGTTGTCCAACGATGAAATAGACAATCAAGGCGATAGTCATGCTCGGAATGGTGGTTACGAACATGTACCTGATATGTGCAAAGAGGTCAACACCACACGATGACGATGCCAGTACCGTGGTGTCTGACAGTGGCGACATCTTATCGCCAAAATATGCGCCCGAGATAATGGCACCGGCTATCCACCCGTCGCTGAAACCCAACACCTGACCGATGCCCATCAGTGCCACGCCAATGGTGGCGATGGTGGTCCAGGAACTGCCGCTAATAACTGATATGGCAGAACAAATGGCACAGGCGAGGAAGAGGAAGAGTTGCGGACTGAGCAGTTGCAGTCCGTAGTCGATGAGCGCTGGCACCACCCCGCTCATCATCCATGTGGCAGAGACGGTGGCTATAAAAACAAGTATGGGTATGGCGGGCAGAATCTGCGACGCACTCTTGCGCAGTCCCATCCACAGTCGCGTCAGCGGACAGCGATACATGCCAATGGCAATAGCCACTGTGAGCAGGGCCGCACCGAGAAGGATGTACGGACCGATAGCCTGTGCCGCGTCGGCATCCTTCACTATTATCACACCGACAATGGTAAGGAGCAAAGCCGTGATGGGCACGAGCGACCAGCCTAAGGATGGCATTCTGCCTGTATTATTATTCTGCACTTTTCTTTGCACGCAATTTCTTAATAAGCATCCACGCAACGGCCACGGCAGCAATGCCAAGGATAACATAGCCTATCTCGTGACTGTACTTAGTGGCAAGGTTTGACACATCCTCTGGGGTCCTAACATCCGGGAAAGCCTTATAGATGGCATAGCCGATAACGGCAAGCACAATGTTCCATGAACCGGCACCAAGAGTGGTATAAAGAAGGAAAGGACCAATCTTCATGCCTGCAAGACCGGCTGGGATAGATATCAGCTGACGCACGGCAGGAACCAAACGGCCAAAGAAGGTAGAGGCAGCGCCATGCTTGCGGAAATACTCCTCGGCATATTTCACCTTCTCCTCGCTGAGCAGACAGAGATGACCGAAACGGCTGTTGGCAAACTTATAGACAACAGGACGGCCGAGCCACTTGGCCAGATAGTAGTTGATGAGCGCACCGATATTGGCTCCAAGCGTAGCAAACACCACCACAAGCACAATGTTCATCTTGTCGCCTGTAAGAGCCAGCCATGCTGCCGGCGGAACAACCACTTCCGATGGAAAGGGAATAAACGAACTTTCTATGGCCATGAATATCAGGACCACCCAATAGTCGAGGTTCTCAAGAACCCAAGTAATAATTTCCTGCATATAAATATTTTAAGGTGAATTATAAACTTCCCACTGATTATTACAATCTTCTATATATCGCTTGCAAAATTACTCAATAAAAAGGGTTTTTCGACAAAACACAGGAAAAAAAACTTGTTTGCGCCATTTTTGCCGAGATAATGACTATATTTGCAAGTCGTAAAATCAAAATTCTATCTATGAACAGACTTCTTGCACTGGCATTGTTTATCATAATTATAGTAAACAAAAGTATAGCACAACCCTTCTGCCACCTCACTGAATATGGCGAGAACGAGGGATTGTCGCAATGGCATGTCACACAGATTGTCCAGGACAAGCAAGGGATGATTTGGTTTTCCACCTGGAACGGACTCAACAGATACGACGGCAACGAGTTTGTATGTTTTAAGTCAAAGCCCGGCGACGGATGCGAGATGTACACCGACCGCATCAGGAATATCTGGCTCGACGGCAACGGCAACATACAATGTCAGGTGGACAACGGCTCTTTTGTTTTCAACACCAAGACATATAGGTTCAGCAAGACAGACAGCATAATGCGCACTGGCAGAAGAAGCATGTCGCTTATCTCAAAAGACAAATATGCGTATACCGACCATTATGGCACAGAGTGGCATATAAGCAAAGGCGGTTCGATAAGCTATCTCGACAAAGATGAGGGCAAAACTGTGGACTATCCGCTTGAGGGCATGCCGGAGGATATAAAATTCTGTTTTGAAGACAAGCAGGGCAATGTATGGATGCTGGGCAATTACAACATCTTCAAACTCAGTTTCGGCATCAGACCCACGGCTACTGTTCCGCTGGCGAATGGCGGACAGGTGAGGGGTTTTATGGTTGACAATAAAAACAGGTGGTTTGTTGCCAACCGCGACGACAAGAGCATTGCCGTATTCGATGCTGACAACAGGCTGATGGGCTATTTAGACAAAAGCGGCAAGGTGAGAAGCGGGTTTTGCACCTTCGACTGTCCTGTGTATTGCATGACACAAACATCCGACGGGACAATATGGATTGGAAGCAAACCTAAAGGATTGTTCAGACTGACAGAAACCGGCGACAACATGTTCTCTGTAAGAAAGATTGAGGGTCTGAGCAGTGATAATGTTTATGACATAAAAGAAGACAGTTTGGGAAGACTGTGGATAGCCACTTTGGGCGGTGGAATAAACTGCATGACCGACATTCATGAAGACAATCCTACGGTTTACAACCTGAACAACAAACTGCCTAATCATCCAATGAATGAGTTTCTTAAAGTGCGCAACCTGCTGCCATTGGGAGACAGCACCATCATTGCCACCACAACAGAGGGACTGATAGTGATAAACGTGGACAACAACAATATCAGCAACAGCATATTCCATCTGCACAAGCGCAATGCCAATAGGGCCAACAGCCTTAGCTGCAACGCCACCATGTTTGCAATGAAGGATTACAAAGGACGTATTTTCATTTGCACCGAGAGCGGAGGCATCAATATGATAACCTCAACAAACCTAAATAGCGATACTCTCTCGTTCCGCCATTATAACATGGAGAATGGTTTACCAACAGACGTGATGCTGTCGGCAACGCCTTTTGGCAAAGAGCTGATGGTGGTGTGCAGCAACCGACTGCTGATACTTAATCCCGAAGACGGCACGCACACCGCTTATGATAATAGTTTTCTGAAGCAGTCATGCCGCTTTTCTGATGGTCAGCCCGTAAAACTGGCTGACGGCAGATGGCTGTTTGGAACTCACGACGGAGCTTTTAGCATCTGTCCAGACATTATCAAGAAAAGCAATTTCACTCCTCCTATAGCCCTAACCAGACTGGTGGTTGAGAACAAAGCGCCACAGGTGGCAGTGAATGGACTTGACACGCTGATTCTGAACAGTGATGAACGGAGTTTTACAATCAATTTCTCTGCACTTGACTACAGCTATGATGGAACGATATCGTATGCCTTCCGACTGATGCAAGACAATGAGACAGAATGGAACATCATTGGCAATAACCATTCGGTTACACTGCTCGACCTTGCTCCTGACACTTACACCTTGCAGATACGCTCGACAAACAGTGATGGTGTATGGACCGACAACATCAGACAACTGACAATCGTTGTTACTCCGCAATGGCATCAAACGCTATTGGCAAGGGTGCTTTTCATTGTTGCAGCTCTTGCTGTATTGGGATTAATTGTTTTCACTTTAGTTTATATCAAACGACTGAGAAAGCGCCAGCGTGAGACGCTTGAGGCTTATCTGGCTCTGCTTTCAAGTCATGAGGATCTGAGGGCAACAGGTCATGAGGGCGCTGCAACAGCAGACTCCATTCTCCCCTCCTTGGGAGGGGCAGGGGGAGGTCCTTCACCCGAAGACGAGGCATTCATGCGGCGCATCATGGATTTCGTGGAAAAGAACATCAGTAATGCCGATGTAAATATTGGCGACATGGCAGAGGCAGCGGCTGTGAGTCGCAGCGGACTGCAACGCAAGATAAAACAGATGATGGGCGTCACCCCACTCGACTTTCTCCGTGAGGCACGCATAAAACGCGCCTGTCAGTTGTTGGAGAACAGCAGCAAATCAATTAGCGACATAGCCTACGAGTGTGGTTTCAGCGACCCGAAATACTTCAGTCGCAGCTTTAAGACATCTACGGGAAAGTCGCCTAGTGATTATAGAAGGTAGAGCACGGCATACCGAAACAAAATTAAACAAATAGGGAAATTCCCCTATTACTACTTTTTATTTTCATTTATGCCAACTGCTAAATAAATTTATTATCTTTGCATAAGATAAGCTGCGTCTCGCCATAGCATACAAGCAAGCTTGATGTCTCTGGTCTCGATTTGCATTATCTTTGTAAAAGATAAAAACGGAACTAACTATATGAAAAGATTACTAACAGCTATGTGCCTGATGCTGGCAATAGGAGCATCGGCACAGACCGTGACCAAAACCAAGTATGGTGTGAAGGTTGATGCGGCAAGCAGTGGCACGCCCACTACAGAGATTACCATCTATTCACCCTCAATAATCAGAGTGACAAAGTATGCCGACGGACTGCAACAGATGCCAGAGAAGAAGAGCTATTCTGTTGTAATGCAACCGACCGTGACCGACTTCCAAATGAAGGAGGTTGGAACATCTGTGGCGCTGACAACGGAACAGATGACCGTAACCATCGACAAGCAGACTGGCATGGTGTGCTTTGCTAAAGGAAAGCAGATGCTGCTTCAGGAAACGGCGGTTGGCGAGGTGAAGACCATAGTCGAGGGACCTGACAAAGGACAGTACACTGCAGCGCAGAACTTCCTTCTCGACAAGAACGAAGCCATATTCGGCTTCGGACAGCGCGGCAGCAACAACCTAAACCAGCGCGGCGAGGACATCAAGATGTGGAACACCAACGGAAACATCACCATTCCTTACTTCGCTTCGGAAAAGGGCTACGGCTTTTATTGGGACAATGCCGGACGCTCACGTTTCCAGGACAGTGAGCGGCTTACGCGTTTCTCTTCCGAGGTGGCACAAGGCATAGACTATTACTTCATGTACAGCGACGGCACTCAGGACGGCGTGATGGCTTGCGTGAGACAACTGACTGGTCAGGCAACGATGTTCCCACTGTGGACCATGGGCTTCTGGCAGTGCCGTGAGCGCTACAAGACCAGTGATGAGTTGTGCGAGGTGCTCGACAAGTACCGTGAGTTGCAGATTCCGCTCGACGGTATCGTGCAGGACTGGCAGTATTGGGGTTGCGACAGCAACTGGAACGCCATGAAATTCCAGAACCCTTATTATATAAACAAGGTGGGCGACGAGCAATGGGCAAAGTATCTGCCCGACGACCTCAAGCCACTGGCTAAGGAGTATGTGGAAAAAGGACTACAGCCGAGAATAAAATCGCCAAAGGAGATGGTGGACTATGTGCACAGTCATAATGCCCACCTGATGATTTCCATCTGGGCAAGCTTCGGTCCGTGGACAGAGCAGTATGCCGAGCTCGACAAGATTGGTGCGCTCTACCCCTTCGACACATGGCCACGCAACCGTGGCGTGAAGCCTTACGACCCATTCAACCCAAAGGCACGCGCCATATACTGGAAGTATCTGAAGAATCTATATGATATGGACATTGACGCATGGTGGACCGACTCTACCGAGCCTGACCAATGGGACCAGCCGGGCGACGATGCGCACATGACACACGACGGTTCATGGAGAAGCGTGAAGAACGCCTTCCCACTGGTTACTAACATGGGCATCTACGAACAGTTGCGCAAGCAGAAGAAGAACACCAAGCGTGCCTTCCAGATGACACGAAGCAGTTCGTTCGGCATGCAGCGCTATGGCTCATTCAGCTGGAGCGGTGACATACAGAGCAACTGGAAGACGATGAAAAACCAGATTCCATCGGGACTGAACTACGTTACCTGCGGTATTCCGTTCTGGAACACCGACATCGGCGGTTTCTTCTGCTGGGACGACGACAACAACCCACGCAGTCCGCACGCACAGGAACTGCAGGTGCGCTGGATGCAGTGGGGCTGCTTCATGCCTCTGATGCGCAACCACTGCTCGGGACCTATGCTCAACGAGATGTACCGCTACGGCAATCCGGGCGAATGGGCTTTCGACGTGCAGAAGCAGTATGTTGAACTGCGCTACCGCCTGTTGCCATATATCTATAGTGCCATGGGCGAGGTGGTGCAGCGCAATGGTTCGATGATGCGCCCTCTGTTCTTCGACTTCACTCACGACAAGCGTGCCATCAACCTTACGGATGAGTATCTGTTTGGCCGCTCTATCCTCGTAAAGCCAGTTACCGACCCGCTCTACACTTTCCGCAATGACGACAAGAGGGGCTATGCCATCTATCCTGAGGTAGAGAAGGCCGCTGCTCCGATAAACGTATATCTGCCAGCAGGCGCCCAGTGGTATGACTTCTGGACCAACGAGTTGTTCGACGGCGGACGCAACGTAAAGCGTCTGGCTCCTATCGACATCATTCCTGTATATGTCAAGGCGGGAAGCATCCTGCCGTTCGGTCCTGCCGTACAGTATTCTAACGAGAAACCATGGGACAATCTTGAGATACGTGTTTATCCGGGCGACGATGCCAACTTTGTTCTCTACGAGGATGAGGGTGACAACTACAACTACGAGAAGGGACAGTTTAGCGAGATTCCTTTCCACTGGGACAACGACCACGGCATACTGACCATCGGTCAGCGCAAAGGCGAATATAAGGGTATGATTGGCGAGCGCAAGTTCCGCATACATCTTGTAAAACAGGGCAGTCAATCAGGCGACAAGGAGGCAACAGCGTTTGATGCAGTGGTGGATTATAGTGGCAAGGAAGTAAAGGTGAAACTCTGCGAGGGCACTGTGCCCGACGGCATGCGCAACATGACCAAGCACATCGTGAATCCGAGTTTCGAGGGTGACGGCCGCAATGGCAATAAGTTCGAACCTCTGGGATGGAGCGTAAACAGCAACACCTCATGGTGGGGCGTCAACACCCGCGGCAACGGCGAGCCACGCCCTACTCACGGCAAGTATATCTTTGGTGTGTGGGATGAGTCGAATGCTCTCTCTGCCTCTATCCAGCAGACACTGAGCAATCTGCCAGCAGGCAGGTATGAGTTGCAGGTGGATATGCACGCCTCAAACACTCCCACTGCCAAGCGCGTGGGCAATCAGCGCCTGTTTGCAGGCAAGGCAGTGGCTTACTTCCGCGACCAGGTGAAGAATGCTGGCACAAACGACAACTATCCTATGCAAACCATCAAGTTGCAGTTTGTACAGAACGAAGCCAACAGTCCTGTAACCATCGGCGTAGCCACCGACGGTGCTCCTTCTGCCACATGGTTCAAGATTGACAACTTCAGATTGTTCCTTTTGGAGAAATAGTTTTTTTAGAAGGAGATAGAAGAAGATAGAAGGGTTTCTGGAAGTAGGAAGTGTTTAGAATTGCTATCTGAACTTTTTAGAACTTATGGATATCAAAATATAAAAATCATCATTACAGAGAATTTTAATTAATATAAACAAGAACGTTACGTTCTTATTTTATCAAATCAAAAAAGACATGAAACGATTTTTCTTTCTTATATTAGGAATATCTATTTTCATAACTGCTCGTCCACAATTAT
>X430_Giraffe__coassemble_419_pt1 | contig 9861 bp, 8 predicted proteins | sample X430_Giraffe__metabat2_high_PE_008 | metagenome-assembled genome bin X430_Giraffe
TGATCTTTGGATAACATGATTATATTGCCACGGACTTATGCAACTGTGCCCTTTTTATTCGTTAATACAAATAGAGAGAGTCCCCATCATTAATATTTCTATCAGTAATATCTTATTTTTTTTATGTTTTTGATTTATTTACTTTGGATATAGAACTTTTGGTTGTTATAAGGAATTTGCATAAAATATTTTGCAATCTGAAAATCACATACTATATTTGCATATATATTCCACTTCAGACATGGACGCAAGACTGATTTTGAATACTGGCATTGAAAACATAGACACCATTTATGGCGGGGTTAGAGGCACAACGCTATCATCCCGACATAATCTGCGTCATTGGCAGACACTGGTACAAGGCGACGTAAAAACGGTGATTGAACTGCGAGAGGGCGACCACTCTGACAGACTATGCATATTGTGCGAGCAAAACAACATACGCTATTTCCCCTTTCCAATTGACAGCCACACTGTTCCCAATGATATTATCGCCCCAAAACTGCAGCAATTCTTTGAGATTATAGACAATGGAGATTTCTACATCGCCTGCGCAATGGGACTTCATCGCACAGACATGGCACTGGCCATATATTGGATATTTCATGGTGCAGACCTTAAGCTGCCTCCGCCGTATCTAAAGGGTCATTTCCCTGCACCCGACTCTGGAAGAAAAGGTGTTGACCCAAGCAAGATATTCCGCCGTCTAAACAGTCTATACGAATATCTAAACGAGAATAGAATAATTGAAATACCTGATAAAACAACTTTCACCTTGCGAAGGAAGGAGTTGATTGAGTATTCAAAGAGAAAGGCATATATATAGAAGAGGCTGATCACTCATCTGGTCAGCCTCATTTCTATATAATAATTCTAATTAATCAGGTATATTAAAAGAATAATAATCTCTCAACCCAATAAACTGCCATACCTGCCAGATAGCCCACAAGTACAATCCATGAGATGTGCTTCATATACCATCCAAAGGTTATCTTCTCAAGTCCCATCACCACAACACCTGCTGCAGAGCCAATAATGAGCATTGAACCACCCACACCAGCACAATAAGCAAGCAACTGCCAGAAAAGACCGTCAACAGCCAAATCTCCGACCTCTGCCAATGGATACATTCCCATACAGCCTGCAACCAATGGAACATTATCAACAATACTTGACAGCACACCAATAATTCCTGTTACAAGATAATGGTTACCCTCAAACACTGTGTTAAGTCCATCACCAAGCAAGTGGAGAGCGCCAATAACCTCAAGACATGCAACAGCCATCAAAATACCCAAGAAGAACAAGATTGTGCTCATATCTATTCTTGCAAGCATATCTGTCACACGCTTCATTGTTCCTACATTATCCTCTGCATTAGGCAAATTACTATAGAAAACCTCAGTAACTGTCCAAAGAACACCAAGAACTAACAATATGCCCACAAATGGAGGCAGATGAGTTATCGACTTAAATATTGGAACGAATATAAGACCTCCCACACCTAATAAAAATATGGTACGGCGCTGTGACTCATTAAGCAGATTACGCTCACCCTCAACCTTTATTTTCTGGGCAATCTCCATTTTACCATGTAGCATAGTTGACAAAATGAAGGCAGGAACAAGCATTGACACAAGTGATGGGATGAACAATTCTGTAATCACGCCACCTGCAGATAATAATCCTTTATTCCAAAGCATAATAGTTGTAACATCGCCTATTGGTGAGAATGCACCACCCGAGTTAGCAGAAATAATAACCAAAGAGGCATAAATCAATCGGTCTTTCAGGTCGGGGACAAGACGTCTTATAATCATTACCATAACAATAGACGTGGTTAGGTTATCAAGAATAGCTGACAGGAAAAACGTTAGTAATGCAATGCGCCATAACATGGATTTCTTACTGCGGGTCTTTATTGTATTGGCCACAAAATTCAAGCCGCCATTCTGATCAATGAGCTCCACGATAGTCATTGCACCCATCAAAAAGAAGAGAGTGGTTGCTGTACTGCCCAAATGTTTTTCGATGACCTCACTTACCGCCAAAGCCATATTATTTCCATCAGCTTCAGGTAAGAAAGAGGCAGGATTAAGCATAAACAGCGTCCAGCACACTACAAACATCAGCAGAGCAACCGCTGCCTTGTTCACTTTGGTTACATGCTCTATCGCAATAAAGAAATAACCAATAATAAATGCAATGATAATAGCAATAGATAATGTTGTCATTATTAAATAATTGTTTTAAGGTTTGTTATTCGATATGCAAAGGTAATAATAAATGTCAGCACTACTACTGCTTTAACTTTTATTAATCACGCAATCGTTTTCGTCAATGATATTTTTGATAAAAAAACATTAATACATGATAGTTTTAAATATAAAAACATTATCTTTGCAGATAGTTTTTAATAAATACTGCTAACGAATCAAAACAGATATGGAAGAGAAAAAGTATTTCTTTGCTGTCGACTTGGGTGCAACAAGCGGCAGAACTATTATTGGTACGCTCAATAATGACCGCATTGAGCTTGAAGAACTAACACGCTTTGACAATAATCTCATTGAGACTGGTGGAAAATTCTACTGGGATATCTATGCTCTCTACTTCGAGATAATCAAAGGTTTGAAACTTGCAGCTCAGCGCCAGCTCAACATAACCAGCATTGGCATCGACACTTGGGGTGTTGACTTTGTTTTTGTTGGAGAGGACGGTGCGTTCCTGCGCAACCCACGTGCTTACCGCGACCCACACACCTTTGGCATGATGAAAGACTACTTTGAGAATGCCATCAGCAAGGAAGAGGTATATGGTATCACTGGTATACAGTTTATGAACTTCAATTCGTTGTTCCAGCTCTATGCTATGAAGAAGAATGACGATGCCGCCATGAAGCACGCAAGCAAGATTCTGTTCGTACCTGACGCACTGAGCTATATGCTCACAGGCAAGATGGTTTGCGAGTATACCATAGCTTCTACAAGTCAGATTCTCGACCCAAAGACAAAGCAGCTTGACGAGAAACTGTTGGCAAGCGTAGGTCTGACACGCGACAACTTCGGACCTATCACAAACCCAGCAGTAGAGATTGGCAAGCTGACAGAGGAAGTACAGAAGATGACAGGTCTTGGCGCAATCCCAGTGATTGCCGTTGCTGGTCACGACACTGGTGCTGCCGTAGCTGCCGTTCCTGCAAAGGATGAGAAGTTTGCTTACTTGAGCAGCGGCACATGGAGCCTTATGGGCATTGAGACAAAAGAGGCTATCATCAATGATTTGAGCTATGAGCGCAACTTCACCAACGAGGGTGGCATCGAAGGCACCACACGTTTCCTTAAGAATATCTGTGGAATGTGGCTCTACGAGCGTTGCCGCAAGGAATGGACAGATGCGCCAAAGTCTCACACAGAGCTTATTGCTGAAGCAATAAAGCAGCCTGCATTCCAAAGCATCATCAATCCAGACGATGCAATGTTTGCTAACCCTTCATCTATGATTGACGCTATTCAGACATATTGCCGTGAGACTGAGCAGCACGTACCAGAAGGTTATGCTGAGATTTGCCGTTGTATCTTCGACAGTCTTGCTCTCCGCTATCGTCAGGTATTTGGTTATCTCAAGGAGATGGCTTCATTCCCAATCGAGGTTCTGCACATCATCGGCGGTGGTAGTTTGAACAACGACCTTAACCAGTTCACAGCCAACTCAACTGGCGCCATCGTACTGGCTGGTCCACAGGAAGGAACAGCTCTTGGCAACATCATGCTCCAGGCAAAGGCAAGCGGTGACGTTAAGGATATTTGGGACATGCGCCGCATCATTGCCAACAGTCTTGAACTGAAGCGTTTCGAGCCAAAGGACAAGGAGGCATGGGATGCTGCTTACGATAAGTTCCTGGCAGTAGTAGCCAAAAAGGGTTAGAAACTAAGACTTGTAGGTCTTCCTAGGGTTTCCTAGATTTTCCTAGGCCACATAGATCTTCCTAGGGTTTCCTAGAGCCCCTAGCCCCAAAAAAGAATTCACTAATTATAAACAAATAAAACCTAAAAGAAAATGAAAGCAGAATTAGTTTCAAAGGCATATGAAGTAGCGAAAGAGCGCTACGCAGCCATTGGTATTGACACAGAGAAAGTATTACAGCAGCTTCAGGACTTCCACCTGAGCATGCACTGCTGGCAGGCAGACGACGTTAAGGGTTTTGAGGTACAGGCTGGCGCTATGTCTGGTGGTATCCAGTCAACAGGCGATTTCCCTGGCGCAGCTCGCAACATCGATGAACTTCGTCAGGATGTTCTCAAGGCTAAGTCTTTGATTCCTGGTAGCCACCGCCTGAACCTCCATGAGATTTATGGTGACTTCAAGGGTAAGGTTGTTGACCGCGACGAGGTAACTGTTGAGTACTTCCAGTCATGGATTGATTGGGCAAAGGACAACAATACTCTGCTCGACTTCAACTCTTCTTCATTCTCTCATCCAAAGTCTGGCAGTCTCTCACTGTCAAACCCAGACGAGGGTATCCGCAAGTTCTGGATTGAGCACACAAAGCGTTGCCGTGACATCGCTAACGCAATGGGTGAGGCTCAGGGTGATCCATGTATCATGAACCTTTGGGTACACGATGGTTGCAAGGACGTAAGCGTTAACCACGGTCTGTATCGTAACTTGCTGAAGGCATCTCTCGATGAAATCTTCGAGAAGGAGCAGCCAATGATGAAGGATTGTATCGAGGGTAAGGTATTCGGTATCGGTCTTGAGAGCTTCACAGTAGGTTCACACGACTTCTATACAGCATACGCATCTAAGTACGATAAGATTCTTACTATCGACACAGGTCACTACCATCCAACAGAGTCTCCAGCAGACAAGGTAAGCGCTGTTCTGCCATTCGTTAAGGAGTTGATGCTTCACGTTTCTCGCCCAGTACGCTGGGACTCAGACCACGTTACAATCATGGACGATCCAACACAGGAGCTGTTCTTCGAAATCGTTCGCGCTGGCGCTCTCGACCGTGTACACTATGGTCTTGACTTCTTCGATGGTTCTATCAACCGTATCGGTGCTTATGTTATCGGTTCTCGCTCAGCTCAGAAGTGCATGCTTCGCGCTCTGCTCGAGCCAAAGGATCTCATTGCTAAGTATGAGCTGGCAGGCGAAGGTTACAAGGTGCTCGCACTCGTTGAGGAGCAGAAGGCTATGCCATGGCAGGCTGTTTACGATGAGTTCTGCGTACGCAACAATGTTCCTGTAGGTGATGAGTTCATCGCTGACATCGACCAGTATGTTGCCGACGTGGTTTCTAAGCGTGGATAAATATTTATAGTTGACGAGTTGTTTTGTTTAGTAAACAAGTTGACGAGTTGACAAGTAAACAAGTTATATGCTTAAATTTCAAGCACCTTGTTAACTCGTAAACTTGTCAACTGAATCAAACAACTCGTCAACTTATCAACTCGTTAACTCGTTAACTGAATCAAACAACTTGTCAACTCGTTAACTTGTTAACTTGTCAACTTAAAAAAATCATGGAAATAATAATCGGACTTTTAATCATAGCCATAGGCGCCTTCTGCCAGTCAAGCTGCTACGTACCTATTAATAAAATAAAAGATTGGTCGTGGGAGTCTTACTGGATTGTTCAAGGTGTCTTCGCATGGCTTGTGTTCCCATTCTTGGGAGCAATGCTTGCAGTGCCAGAAGGACAGAGCCTTTGTGGTTTGTTCGGTGCTGCCAACTCGTTCAACCTCTGGATGACCGTTCTCTTCGGTGTTCTCTGGGGTGTTGGCGGTCTTACCTTCGGTCTGTCTATGCGCTACCTCGGCGTGGCTCTCGGACAGTCTATAGCTCTTGGCACATGTGCTGGTCTTGGCACAATCATGGGTCCAGTGCTGCTCAACCTGTTCTTCCCAGAGCTGAAAGCTCTTGAGTCGCTCACTTTTGCCGTTATCATGGGTGTTGTCATTACTCTCATCGGTATCGCTATCATCGGTGTGGCAGGTGGCATGAAGGCTTCTTCGCTCTCTGAAGAGGAGAAGAAGGCAGCCGTTAAGGATTTCAATTTCCCTAAGGGTCTTGCCATAGCTCTGCTCGCTGGTTTCATGAGCGGATGCTTCAACGTAGGTCTTGAGTTTGGTAAAGACATCAACTTCGGCGAGCTCACCGACCCAATGTATCGCACACTGCCAGCAACACTTCTTGTAACGCTTGGCGGTTTCGTTACCAACGCAATATATTGCTTCTATCAGAACCAAAAGAACAAGACATGGGGCGACTATAAGAAGGGCAATGTTTGGGGCAACAACCTGTTGTTCTGTGCTCTTGCCGGTGGTCTCTGGTACAGCCAGTTCTTCGGCCTAAGTCTTGGCAAGGGATTCCTCACAGAGTCTGAGACCTTGACAACTCTGGCATTCTGCATCCTCATGGCTCTCAACGTAACCTTCTCTAACGTTTGGGGTATCATCCTCAAGGAGTGGAAGGGTTGCTCTACAAAGACTATCGTGGTATTGGTAATCGGTATCCTCGTACTGATTGCTTCTTCTTTCATACCACAATTTATCTAAATTTCAGTTGACGAGTTGACAAGTAAACGAGTTGACGAGTTTAGTGCTTTAATAACACAAACTCAAATACAAACAACTCGTCAACTTGTCAACTCGTTAACTCGTCAACTCAAAAATCATGGACATCTTCATCGGACTTTTAATCATAGCCATAGGCAGTATCGGCGTAAGCAGTTCTTACATACCTATTAATAAAATAAAGGAATGGTCGTGGGAAAACTTCTGGATGGTGCAAGGTATCTTTGCATGGCTTGTGTTCCCATTCCTTGGAGCATTGCTTGCCGTGGACGAGGAACGCTCACTCATAGACATGTGGAGTCAGGGCGGCGCCATGCCAGCCATCATCTACGGTGTGCTGTGGGGCGTTGGCGGACTGACCTTTGGTCTCGGCATGCGCTATCTCGGTGTGGCTCTCGGACAAAGCATCGGCATGGGCACATGCTCTGCCTTTGGAACAATACTCCCTCCCCTACTTGCTGGCGACAATCTCTTAGAAGGTAAAGGTTTGCTGCTCCTTATCGGCGTAAGCATAATGATTGCGGGTATTGCTATCATCGGTTATGCAGGGAGCCTGCGCAACCAGAATCTCAGCGAGGAAGAAAAGCGTGCTGCCATCAAAGACTTTGCACTGACCAAGGGTCTCGTCGTTGCCTTCCTTGCCGGTGCCATGAGCGCCTGCTTCAACCTTGGTTTGGAAAGCGGAGCTCCTATGAAAGAGTTTGCAGTAGCAGCTGGTTGCGACACTCTGTTTGCTGGTCTGCCAGTCATCTTCCTTGTTACAGCAGGCGGTTTCTGCACCAATGCGGCATACTGCATCTACCAGAACATTAAGAACAAGACTGCCGGTGAGTACCTCAAAGTTACTCCTGGGGTATTAATCAGCAACATTCTTTTCTGCGCACTCGCTGGTGTATGCTGGTACAGCCAGTTCTTCGGTTTGGAGACAGGTCGTAGCTTCCTGCCAAAAGATGGCGTTCTGTATGCCTTCTCATGGAGCATCCTCATGTCTCTCAATGTTATCGCTTCAAACATCTGGGGCATAATCTTGAAGGAATGGAAGGGCGTTGGCGTCAAGACCATCGGCGTGCTTCTGCTGGGTCTTGCCGTGCTAATAGCATCAATCATCGTTGTTTCTATCGCTCAGCAGTAAAACCATGCCATGCATAGGTAAAAAAAATATTTGGTTTCTATTGCCGCTCATCCTTTTCAGTTGCAGTAGCGACCCAGAATATCCTGAGTCGCACTACAAGACTCTTGAACTTATTGATAAGTATGGCAGTATAGTTAAGGGCAACTGGCACAGACAGTATATCAGCGACAACCAAATGCTATTTGAGCAACTGCACTTTAATGGTGACAGCACTATGACTGGCTATGTAAAATGGCTCGCACGAAAGAAAGTGAGCGTTGAAAGCAAAGAGACTTGGACCGACTGGGACACTATTGCCGACGATAGCCTTAAAGGCACATGGCACTTACAATGGCGCAATGGCACCGACTACATCATTTTCATCACAAACGGTTTGAAACCACATAATATAACATGGACAAATCAAGCCGAGCTATATTATGCCACAAACGAGTCGCTCCACATTCATTCTTCTATATCAGGCAAACCTGTAGAATATACAAGAGGAACAGCTGAAATAGATTTTTGAACAACAAATATTATTAAAATTTATTGCTGTCCGCTATCATTTTAGCGGTCAGCAATAAATCAAAGCACAACCTTCATTACCTTCTTCCCAATCCTTACTATCACAATGTTGTCAGGTTGCCAGCCGATATTGATTGTCGCGGAATTTAAGGTTGACTTTCCTTCGCCAAGTTTTGTACCATTCAGTCCATAAATCTCTACCATTGTTCCGTCGGCAACGCCTGTAACGTTTATTATGCCACCCTTTGCCTGTACTTCAAACGGATAATCCTTTACGTTTGAAATGCCAGTTTCCTCATCTGTCAAAGCTCTTATCGACTTAAACTTACTCCATGGAGCTGTGGTCTGGTAACTGGCGATCGATTGCTCGGGCACACACAGTTCCGCATCAAATTTATGAAATGCGTCCTTATCAGCAACAGGTGGCACTTCAGCAAATACTTTTATATTCTTAAGACTATCGCAAAATAAGAAAGCACGCGCTTCAATTATTTTAACGCCAGAACCTATAATCAAAGAAGTCATATTTCTACAACTAGCAAAAGCGCCAGAACCTATTTTTGTTACACAATCAGGAATGATTACAGATATTAGGCTCGTACAATTAGTAAAATCATTAAATCCAATTTCTGTAATGCCATTGCCTATAATCACAGAACTTAAGTCGCTACATCCCCAAAAGGTTGAGTAACCAAGACTTGTGACATTATCTGGAATAATTATCGAAGTTAGATTTGCACATTCAAAGAATGCCTGATCGCCGATGTCTTTAACACCACCCCCTAACTTAACCGAGGTTATACTGCTGCAATAAAAGGCTTGGCGCACAATAGAAGTGACACTATTGGGTATGGTTACTGATTTTAAATTTTTGCATCCGCAAAAAGCCAAATAGCCAATTCTCGTAACAGTAAATGTCGTATTATCATAAGTAACGGTTTCAGGAATAACAACATCTCCTGCATATTCATCAAAAGAAGAATCAAAATCCCCTTTATATGTAACCTCTACATAAGAATTTGCATAGTCGATAATATTATAATAAATACCATCTACTTCAAAGTCTTCTTTTGCATTAACAGAAGCAGTGCCAAACAACAATGATACTACAACTAATAAAAATCTGAGATTTTTCATTACTTTATCTGTTTATAGTGTTCTGACTACAAAGATATGAAATTATACCGAACAAGCAAAAAACTCCCGAACGTATGTTGCAAAGATACTTAAATAATCATTTTTCACAAAAAAATAACAATCATTTTTACGATGTTTGTTAACACATTATGGGTAACTGACTAACGAAATATTAGCATCCGCTTGTTACACCACGTTCAAAACCATTAATTTTCCAAAAACGTCACTTTTGCATCTAACGCATTGACTATCAGATTATTTAATAAAGTGACGAACTTTTTCGTGTCGTCACTAACGTCACTGCAGCAAAACAAGTTGTTTTGGTCTGCAAAATGATAGGTTTTGCTCTTCAAAATGATAGGTTTTAGAGACCAAAACAACTTGTTTTGTTTTTAAGCATGATTTTTTAAAAGATTTATCTGGTATTTTTCTGAAATCACTTGTCAGTTTTTGTTTTGTTAAACTGAATTTCTTGTCAATATTTTATTTGTTTTACTAAAGAAC
>X430_Giraffe__coassemble_427_pt1 | contig 9785 bp, 9 predicted proteins | sample X430_Giraffe__metabat2_high_PE_008 | metagenome-assembled genome bin X430_Giraffe
AATTACAATTTTATTGAAAAAAGTTGTCAAAAAATTTGGAGATACCAATTTTTAGGTATATCTTTGCATCAGAATTAAAAATGAAACGATTACAAATAAATAATTAAAGCAATGAAGAAGTCAAAGGTGATAGAATATTTGGAAGAGCATGACGTGAAGCCCTCAGTGCAGAGGATTGCCGTTATGGACTATCTGATGACTCACCGCACTCACCCAACGGTTGATGAGATATATCATGCGCTGGAGAAGCAGATACCAACCCTATCGAAGACAACAGTGTACAACACGTTGAAGCTGTTTGTAGAGAAGGAGGCGGCCCTGTTGCTCACCATCGATGAGAGGAATAGTTGCTTCGACGGATGCTGCGACCCTCACGCTCACTTCCTTTGTACCGAATGTTTTAAGATTTACGATTTGCCGCTTGAGGAGAAGGTGATGGACTACAAGCATCTGATGCCCGAAGGTTTTGATGTTCAGAGCGTGAATCTTTACTATCGCGGAATTTGTGAGGATTGCAAGAAGAAAAAATAAATTAGATAAATAACATTATTAAATAACAGAATTATTAACTTTTAAAATACAAAAAATTATGGCAAAGAAATTTATATGCACAGTATGCGGTTATATCCACGAAGGTGACTCAGCTCCTGAGAAGTGTCCACTCTGCAAGGTTCCAGCAGAAAAGTTTAAGGAAATGGAAGATGCTGCCCTGACATTTGTGGCAGAGCATGAGATTGGCGTGGCTAAGGGATGCGACGATGAGATGATTAAGGATTTAAATAACCATTTCATGGGTGAGTGCACAGAGGTTGGTATGTATCTTGCAATGAGCCGCCAGGCAGACCGCGAGGGTTATCCAGAGATTGCTGAGGCTTTCAAGCGCTATGCTTGGGAAGAGGCAGAGCACGCAGCTAAGTTTGCTGAGCTCCTTGGCGATGTTGTTTGGGATACAAAGACAAACCTTGAGAAGCGTATGAACGCTGAGTCTGGCGCATGTGAGGACAAGGCACGTATTGCTAAGCGCGCTAAGGAACTGAACCTCGACGCTATCCACGATACTGTTCATGAGATGGCACGCGATGAGGCTCGCCACGGCAAGGGCTTCGAGGGCTTGTTCAACAGATATTTCAAGAAGTAAGGTTGTAAGGTTGCGAGGTTATGAGGTTTTGAGTTCCGCACTCCTAACTCCTAACCCCTAACTCCTAACTAATATAAAAACTGCCACTATCATAAGATGGTGGCACTTTTTATATCCTCTTTTGAGAGTGCGGGAATATTCTACAGGTAGAAAAACAAAACAATAAAGGCGGAACCTAAGCTCCGCCTTTATTATTTTCTTTAATCACAAATTAGTTGATAGCGTCAGCGAGTTCAGCACCAGCCTTGAACTTAGCAACCTTCTTTGCCTCAATCTGGATCTTCTCCTTTGTTGCAGGATTGATACCTTCGCGAGCTGGACGCTCGTTTACGCTGAATGTACCGAAACCAATGAGAGCAACCTTGTCACCTGCGATGAGAGCATCCTTGATAGCTGCAATAGTAGCGTCAAGAGCCTTCTTTGAGTCAGCCTTTGTCAAACCTGAACCAGCTGCGATCTTCTCGATTAATTCTGTCTTGTTCATAGTCTTTTAAAATTTGAAATATTAATAGTTTAAATAGATGCTAATCATAAAACACACGCAAATATAAGGTAAACAATTTAGAAAACAAACAAAAAATGAAAAAAAGTGAGATTTTTTTTAAAAAAAACTCTGAAACCCCTTGTTTTGTGGTGTTTGACGGATATTTTTAGTAATTTTGCGGCAGAAATATAAAGATAAAGATTTTAAAGAAAATATATTATGTTGCAAAATATGCCACCTGTTACCAAGAATTTGTTGATAATCAACTGCTTGGTTTTCTTTGCGGGATTTGTTATGCCATGGCTCTCTGATTTCGGCGGGCTCCATTTCTTTTTGGCTAGTGATTTCAACTTGTTCCAGCTCCTGTCGTATCAGTTCTTGCATGGCGGATTTACCCATCTCTTTTTTAATATGTTTGCCTTGTGGATGTTTGGCCGTATTATGGAAAGCGTGTGGGGACCAAAGAAATTCTTGTTCTATTACCTCTCGTGCGGTGTGGGTGCCGGTCTCATTCAGGAGATAGCACAGTTCTTCCAGTTTTACTATATTATACAATCGCAGATGCCAGACGTGTCGTTGGTCGATTTGTTTGCCATAGGCGAGCAACAGTCGCATGCGCTTAACGGATGGACAACAATAGGTGCATCAGGTTCGGTATATGGTATCCTTCTGGCATTTGGTATGACATTCCCTAATGAGCGCATGTTCATATTTCCATTGCCAGTGCCCGTTAAGGCAAAGTGGTTTGTAATAGGCTACGCTGTAATTGAACTGGTGCTTGCCTACTCATCATCTGGCGATGGCGTGGCCCACATGGCCCACCTGGGTGGAATGCTCTTTGGTTTCTTTATGATTAGATATTGGAACAAGCAGTCGGGAGTAAACAGAGGTGGCGGTAATGACTTTTTTGAAAGTCTGCGCCGTAACTTTGAGCAACGCATGAACAGGGAAGAACCTAAGAAACCTGATATGCGCGCTGAGAGAGGAGGGCGGAGAGAGACCGACTGGGAATACAACCAAAGGAAAAAGGAAAACCAAGAAGAGATAAACCGCATTCTTGATAAGATTCGCAAGAGCGGTTATGACAGTCTGACCCCAGAGGAGAAGAAGACTCTCTTTGAAAGTACCCGAAAGTAGAAACATGAAAAAGTTCTTTGTCAAGACATTAGCAGTGATAAACCTGCTGTTTGTCATACTTATGGTTATCGTAGGCTATTCTTATTATGTTGACCCTGCGGCAATCAAGTACTTCTCTGTGCTGGGATTGGTGTTCCCGATATTCTTGGTTATTAACATGACCTTTCTTGTGTTGTGGATATTCATCAACTGGCGTTATGTTATTCTGCCAGTGATTGGTTTTGCCGTGGTGTTTGTCCCAATTACAATATATGTGCCATTGAATATGCCAGCCGCAATGCCAAGTGGAGTGGTAAAGGTGTTGTCGTTTAATGTATTAAGTTACCATGGCACAGAAGGCGGCTCAACCTTTGACTCCATATATAATTATCTTAATGAAAGCAACAGCGATATAATATGCCTTCAGGAAGACAACGGCATTGGCGGAAAGATGTTGGCCAAACTTAACAATATGCTCCCATACCACAAGACCGTTCAGGTGGGCGGCGGACCTTTTTACAACAGATTAGGCGTTTACAGTAGGTTCCCAATATTGAAGACAGAGGAAATTGACTATGGCTCAAGGGGCAATGGCAGTGTGGCGTTCTTTCTTAAGGTATATGGCGACACTGTTATCGTGATAAACAATCATTTTGAAAGCAATAAACTGTCAGGAGAAGATAGAAACACCTACAAGGACATGCTTAAAGGCAATTTGAACGAAGAACAGACCAAGAGCGAGTCGAAGCGCCTCATTGTCAAACTGAGCAATGCTGCTGTTACCCGTTCGAAGCAGGCAAAGATGGTTCGCGAATTTATCGATGCCCATTCCGCTTATCCAATGATAGTGTGTGGCGACTTCAATGACAACCCTCTGTCGCACACTCGTTATCTTCTTGCCAAAGACATGATTGACTGCTTTGTGGAGTCGGGCAGGGGCTTAGGACTCAGTTACAATCAGAAGGGATTTAATGTGAGAATTGATAATATCCTCTGCTCCAAACACTATGAGCCATACAACTGCAAAGTAGGCAGTGAGATAAAGGTTTCTGACCATTATCCAATCTATTGCTGGATAAAAATGCAAGGTAAATGAGAAAAAATGCGTGAAAAACAGTAATAAATTTTCCGAAGTGTAAAAAAATGACTATATTTGCACGCTAAAAGTGTACATGGGTATACTATGCGCATGAATCAATAATTAAAAATAATATAAAAAATGCAAAACAAAGGAATTGTAAAGATTATCGCAATCGCTCTGACACTCGTTTGCTGCTTCTATCTTTCTTTCTCATTTGTAACCAAATATCATGATGATAAGGTTGCTGCAATGAGCGAGGAGGCTGGACAGGAGTACCTCGACTCTGTTATGAACGAAAAGATTTATCTTGGCACTTACTCTTACAAGCAGTGCCGCGAGATGGGAATTGGTCTTGGTCTGGACCTTAAGGGAGGTATGAACGTTATCCTTGAGGTGTCAGTGCCTGACGTAATCGCTGTTTTGGCAGACCATAAGACCGATGCAGCGTTTGTTAAGTCAATGCAAGAGGCTAGAAAGGCAGAGGAGACAAGTCAGGACGACTTTATCTCTTTGTTTATTGAGCGCTATAAGGCTAATGCCCCTGGACATCGTTTGGCAGAGATTTTTGCTACTCAGCAGATGAAGGGCAAGGTTAACACAAAGAGCACTGACTCTGAGGTTGAGCAGGCATTGCGTGAAGAGGTTATGTCAGCAGTTGACAACTCTTTCAACGTTGTTCGCAACCGTATCGATAAGTTCGGTGTTGTACAGCCAAACATCCAGAAACTTGAGGGACAGACTGGTCGTATCATGGTAGAAATGCCAGGTGTTAAGGAACCAGAGCGTGTTCGTAAGTTGCTTCAGGGTAGTGCAAACCTTGAGTTCTGGGAGACATACAACAGTCAGGAAATCGTTCCTGCATTGTCACAGCTTAACTCTAAGTATGCAGCTCTTGAGAGTGCAAATGACACTGTTGCTGCTGAGGCTCCAGTAGCTGAGGCTGCTGCTGATACAACAAAGGCAGAAGGTCTTGCAGCTGCTTTTGCTGCAAAGAACGACTCTCTCGACCTTGCAGGTCAGGCAGAGGCTTTCAAGAAGCAGAATCCTCTCTTCTCTGTGCTTCAGCCAGTAAATGGCCAGAGCCTGAGTGTTGTAGGTTATGCTTTGGCACGTGATACAGCTGATGTAAACAAGATTATCTATTCTGACGTTGCTGCTCAGGTTATCCCATCAGACTGCCGTCTGCTTTGGAGTGCTAAGGCTGCTGAGCTCTCTACATCTGGTGATGTGTTTGAGCTTCATGCAATCAAGGTAACAGAACCTTCTGGACGCGCTCCATTAGAGGGTGATGTTGTTACAACAGCAAAGGACGACTTTAATCAGGTTACTAGCGCACCATGCGTATCAATGCAGATGAACTCTGACGGCGCACGCCGTTGGGCACAGCTCACAAAGCAGAACATCGGCCGTGCTATTGCCATTGTTCTTGATGATGCTGTTTACAGCGCACCACGCGTAAATGGTGAGATTGCAGGAGGTAGCTCAGAAATCTCTGGTAACTTCACTATCGAGGATACAAAAGACCTTGCAAACACACTGAACTCAGGTAAGATGCCTGCTCCTACACGTATCGTACAGGAAGAGGTTGTTGGTCCTACACTCGGTGCACAGTCAATCCAGCAGGGATTGTGGTCATTCGTGGCTGCATTCATTATCCTGATGTTCTACATGGTATTCCTTTACAACTGGAAACCTGGTATGGTAGCTAACTGCGCATTGCTTCTCAACCTGTTCTTCACACTTGGTATTCTTACATCATTCCAGGCTGCTCTTACCATGTCTGGTATTGCCGGTATCGTGCTCTCGCTCGGTATGGCTGTGGATGCTAACGTGCTTATCTATGAGCGTACTAAGGAAGAGCTTCGCAAGGGATTGAACGTTAAAGAGGCTGTAGCAAAGGGATATAGCAATGCTTTCTCTGCTATCTTCGACTCTAACCTTACTTCTATCATCACAGGTATTATCCTCTATGTGTTTGGTACAGGTCCTATCCGCGGTTTCGCCACAACATTGATTATCGGTATCTGTGTATCATTCTTCACAGCAGTGTTCCTCACACGCGTTGTTTATGAGAACAGACTGAACAAGGGCAAGTGGCTGAACCTCACATTCTGCACAAGTTTCACAAAGAACTGGATGCAGAACACTAAGTTCAACTTCATGGGCGCATATCGCAAGTCGTTCACTATTTGGGGTGTAGCTGCAGTATTGTTCATCATCTGCTTAGGTGTACGTGGTTTGAGCCAAAGCATCGATTTCACTGGTGGTCGCAACTATGTTGTTACACTTGACAAGCAGGTAAATGTTGAGGATGTTCGTGGTGTTCTTGAAAGTGCTTTCGTAAATACAATTGGTGAGAAGGCTGGTCAGCCAGCTAACACAACAGTTATCGCTCTGGGTACAGACGGTAAGACAGTTCGTGTATCTACCAACTGGGATATTGAGTCTAACGACCCAACAGTGGACGACAAGGCTGAGACTATTCTCTACAACTCATTGAAGGGTGCAGGTCTTGTTTCTCAGGATGATGTTGACTCATTCAAGAACCCAGATGTTCGTGAGGGTGGTTCTATCATCAGCAGTTCAAAGGTTGGTCCTTCTATTGCTAAGGATATCACACACGGTGCTATCATCAGTGTTATCATCGCTCTTGTAGCCATCTTCTTGTACATTCTTGTTAGATTCCAGAATGTTGCATTCTCAGTTGGCTCAACAGTGGCACTGGCATTAGACACACTCATCGTTATCGGATTCTATTCAGCATTACACTCATGGGTGCCAATGTCTCTTGAGATTGACCAGACATTTATCGGTGCTATCCTTACCGTTATTGGTTACTCTATCAACGATAAGGTGGTTGTGTTCGACCGTGTTCGTGAGAACATTCAGCTCTTCGGTAAGCGTGACCGTCAGACTCTGTTCAACGATTCATTGAACCAGACACTTGCTCGTACAATCAATACATCAGGTACAACACTGGTTGTATTGCTCTGTATCTTCATTTTCGGTGGAAACAGCATCCGCAGTTTCTCATTCGCAATGATTCTCGGTGTAATCTTCGGTACATTGTCTTCTATCTTTGTCGCTGCTCCTATTGCTTACCTCACTTTGGGTAAGAAGATTAAGGAGGATGATGAGACAGCTCAGAAATAAGTACTCACTAATACATCATTATAACTCCGCGGCTGCATCAAATTTCTGGTGTAGCCGCTTTTTTTATTTTATATGTAGCTAAATATTTGGATGTTTAGATAATTAAACGTATTTTTGCATATTAAATATGTAATGAATAAAACAGTTTTTTTATGATACTATCAATGACAGGCTACGGCAAGGCTACCGTGGCTTATAATGACAAAAAGATTACGGCAGAGGTGAAGTCGCTCAACAGCAAGGCTCTTGACGTTTCAGTACGCATAGCTCCGTTATATCGCGAGAAAGAAATGGAAATCAGGCAGGCCATCGCTGCCGCAGTAGAGCGTGGCAAGGTAGATTTCTGTATATATGTAGAGCGCGAGGCAGCTGCTGAGGCTACTCCTGTTAATGGGGCATTGGTTAGCGCATATTATAATCAGCTTAAGAATATAGCTGCTCAGTCAGGAATACCAGAACCACAGGATTGGTTTGCCACCCTGCTCAGAATGCCCGATGTGATGACACGCACAGAGATTGAGGTGCTCACCGATGAGGAGTGGCAGGCTGCGCGTGAGGCGGTTGACGCTGCGTTGCAGAACCTTACAGAGTTCCGCAAACAGGAAGGCATAGCCCTGCAGAAGAAGTTTGAGCAGAAGATAAAGAACATCGGCGACCTCTTGGCATCTATCGAACAATACGAAGGACAGCGCGTGGAAAAGATTCGCAGCCGTATTGTTGATGCTCTCAACGCTATCCCTGAGGTTGAGTACGACAAGAACCGTCTGGAGCAGGAGCTGATATACTATATCGAAAAACTCGACATCAATGAGGAGAAGCAGCGTCTTACCAATCACCTGAACTACTTTATAGAGACCATGAACGAAGGTCATGGTCAAGGCAAGAAACTTGGTTTCATAGCTCAGGAGATGGGTCGCGAAATAAATACCACTGGCTCAAAAAGCAATATGGCTGAGATGCAGAACATCGTCGTGATGATGAAGGATGAGCTCGAGCAGATTAAGGAACAGGTTTTGAATGTGATGTAGGAAGACAGCCTCCCCCGGCCCCTCAATTGAAGACCCCACCTAACCTCCCCCAAGGGGAGGAAAAGAGACACATAAAAGATATTGCAATGGTGAAGTATGGTTATGTAACTACAGATGGAGAAATATATCAAGCATTATTAGATAATGCAAAGAATAATCGTAGGTACATGACCCCAGCAGAATCAGTTTTATGGTCTTTTCTTCGTAATTCTGCTTTAGGTGTTCGCTTTAGGCGTCAACATCCTATTGACATGTATATCCCTGATTTTGTTTGTCTTAAAAAACAGCTTGTAATTGAGGTTGATGGAGGATATCATTTTATTGATGGGCAACAAATAAGTGATGTAGAGAGAACCAATTATTTGAACGAAAAAGGATATACTGTTATTCGATTTACAAACGATGAAGTGCTAAATAATATTGAGAAAGTAATTGATGATATTAAAACAGTATTAAACAATATAAATGATGAACGCTAAGGATATAAATATACAGTCTGAAACTCCCCTCCTTGGGAGGGGCGGGGGGAGGTTAATCATCTTCTCCGCCCCCAGCGGCAGTGGCAAGTCGACCATCATTAATTGGCTGATGCAGCATGAGGAACTGCGTATGGCATTCTCTATCAGCTGTACCAGTCGCGCTCCTCGTGGCACAGAGCAGGATGGTGTGGAGTACTTTTTCCTTTCACCAGAGGAGTTTCGCCAGAAGATAGCCAATGAAGAGTTCCTGGAGTACGAGGAAGTATACACCGACCGTTTCTATGGCACATTGAAGGCGCAAGTAGAAAAGCAGTCGGCTGCCGGTCAGAATGTTGTCTTTGATGTCGACGTCAAGGGCGGCGTGAATATCAAGGAGTATTATGGCGACCGTGCACTGAGCATCTTTATCCAGCCGCCGTCGGTAGAGGAACTGCGCCGCCGTCTTGTTGGCAGGGCTACCGATGCTCCTGAGGTGATAGAGCAGCGCATTGCACGAGCAGAGTTTGAGCTCACCTTCGCGCCAAAATTCGATTGCGTGATTGTCAACGACGACCTTAGCAAGGCACAACAAGAGGCTTATGATACTATCAAAGCCTTCCTAAAAATCTAATCATGCAACCCCAAAAAACTTTAGATGAACTAGAAGCACTAGAGCATCTAGAAACCCTAGATTCTCTAGAACCCCTAGATATACATCTCAATCCCCCTCCTTCGGAGGGGTTAGGGGAGGTTTCTAATCCCCCTCCTTCGGAGGGGCTAGGGGAGGCCTTATCCCCCTCCTTCGGAGGCGTAGGGGACCCCCTCTCTATCGGCATTTTCGGTGGTTCCTTCAACCCCATTCACAACGGACACATTGCATTGTGTAAGGCTTTCCTTGCCCAGTGCAATCTTGACGAGGTGTGGCTGATGGTGTCGCCACAGAATCCGTTGAAGATAAACACCGCCTTGCTTGATGACGAGCAAAGGTTTCGTTTAGCGCAAAAAGCGATAGAGGATGAGGCGGGAATAAAGGCGTGCGACTATGAGTTCCATTTGCCACGACCTTCCTATACATGGAACACGTTGCAGTCTTTAAGCAACGATTATCCCCATTGCCGCTTCACACTGCTTATAGGAGGTGACAACTGGGCATGCTTCGACAAATGGTATCGAAGCGAAGATATCCTGAGCAATTATAAGATAGCTGTTTATCCGCGCAGCGGTTCTGAGATAGACGCAAAGCAGCTGCCACCCAATGTGTGGCTTATCAATACCCCATTATTTGACATAAGCAGTACTGAGATTCGCCAACGAGTAGCATCAGGCC
>X430_Giraffe__coassemble_428_pt1 | contig 9783 bp, 10 predicted proteins | sample X430_Giraffe__metabat2_high_PE_008 | metagenome-assembled genome bin X430_Giraffe
GCCTCTAGACGATAGGGTGGAAATCTGCCAGGGTTGGACTCGAACCAACGCACCAAGTCTCTAGCCATCTGAGCTACCTGGCAATATTAATGGCTGGGGATGCAGGACTTGAACCTGCGGATGCGGGAGTCAAAGTCCCGTGCCTTACCGACTTGGCGAATCCCCATCATAGCGCCCGTCTGTCCGGGCAAGTCAAACGTCTTTCCGTTTTGCCAGCACATAATCAAGACAACCTCCATCTTGATGAGAGCACCATATGGGACTCGAACCCACAACAGATGCTTGGAAGGCACCGATGTTACCGTTACACTAATGGTGCATACGCGGGTGCGGTAGGACTCGAACCTACAACCTAACGGTTAACAGCCGTTTGCTCCACCATTGAGCTACGCACCCATTTTGACTAAGCTTTCCTTAACGTGGTGCGCTGGATATTCTTCGTCGAAATTGCTTTCCGCTCCAGCGTAATGGGCCAGAGCCAACCAAGAAGTCCTCGCGTGTTACTCTCTCCGTACTTAGTCGGGACACATTCACTTGTCCACGTGTCTGTTGCGCAAACAGAATGTTGGTCTCCCGCCCAGGATTTGAACCCAGATTCCGTAGTCCGTAGCCACGTGTCTTTTCCAGTTAGACGAACGGGAGTGGTTGCCCTACAAGGCGTGGCCGCGCATGACCACGTGCATACATGTCTCGTATACATTGCGCTACCCTGTAGAGCGAGTGACCCATCCGGGAGTTGAACCCGGGACGCCTTGATTAAAAGTCAAGTGCTCTGCCAACTGAGCTAATGGATCAAGTTAGAACATCGAGCCACAGGACTTTCACCTGTAGGAACAGAGGTTGGGTTCGTGTTTGCAACCACTTCCAACAGCCTTATTATAAAATAGCTCGTCCTGAACTATTTTCATTTGTATTGGGCGGCTAACCCGTTAACCATTTTTACTCTGTTTTTTCACATCGAATATTTTTAAGGGACTTCTTTAACGCTGCGGAGTCGAACCGCTCCTCCCCACTTAAAACGGGGGAATGCACACCGTTACACCAAGCTCCATCCCTGCCTATTACGTACTGGGCATATTCTCCGTGGCTTTGTACTCACTACTCGTTGTTTCCATTAATTTTGTACTCTTACCTGAGTACGTTACGTATTATACCACACTTTTTGTGTTTTGTCAATACCCTTTTTGAAATTTTCTGAAAGTTTTTAGGAGTTAAACTTCGTAGCAAAATCAGCTACGTCAGCCCTAAACTTTGCAAGGCGCTTATCAACGCTGCGATGGTAATTCTTCATCAGCTTCTTCTTCGCCTGACGCTTACCTTCCTCAACGTCATACTCATCACGCTCATCACAAGTTACAACTGCCTTGAAGTTATCAGGCATCATATACTGCTTGAACGCATTGGTGCCATTGGGAGTGAACCGGAAGCCAGTTTCCGCCATCATCTTGTCGATCTTGTTGTAAACATCCCACTTAGTATTGGGGAGCACCGCGATAGTCTGCTTCTTCTCAGGGACAATGTAATACTTAATAGCCATTTTCTGTTCCTCCATTAATTTTGTTCTGTTGGCTGATTACGTTACGGATTATATCATACTTTTTTTGATTTGTCAAGAGGTTTTTTAAAATTTTCTTAAATTTTAATTCCGTACATGACAATTGGTCCATTTGGAATATAGGCAGCAGCTCTAATACTATTATACTGGATGAACTCAGCTGCATCTTCTGCCGACATACCATCCTCATCCATTAGGACCTGGATCATCATTTCGTAGTCGTAGATAATTCTGTCGTCATCTGATACGCCTATGATTGCATTGTCGTAGCTTGGGTTATCAAACACTAATGTCTGTTCATCAAGTATTTCCTTAAGAAGATCCCGGATGTCTTGGTTACGCGTACCACCGCTTCCTTTCGTTTGATTTCGTGTGTATTATAGCATATTAATTTTGTGTTGTCAATATGTAAAGTTGCACAAAATTTTATTGTCTCTTCTTTACAATATATCCAATATTGTCCCACACGTTGGTATCAAGGTTATAATCAAACAGCATGATTCTATCCTTATCCCCCAGACGATTCTTATCAATTTTTAGGCTGAAATACCTCTTCTGAGGATTCAAATCATGGGCAACTTCTTCACCCCAGTTGTCATCGTATGTCACATATTGATACTGTGGATATTCCTCTGCGGTAATTCTCTTACCAAGAGTCAGCAAGTCTACAGGATGCTTAATACCCTTTGCCGCACCAATGTTATTCGAGCTCAGGTCAAACACACTATCAAACACGGTCGCATCAGTCAGCTGGAAAGTACAAATACCAAACAAATTAAGTTCTTTTCCAAGCTCTACAATCTTTGTGGCGGTCATCTTTACCTTAACCCAATCCTCTGCTCCCCATGCTTTTAGCGTATCAACAGCAAAGCAATTGCAATTATAAACAAGTTTGGCTCTTCTAATTTCAAGCTCAATGGCTTCATCGCTATAATCTGCCGTAATGTCATTGAAATAGAATTTGCCTTCCATCTGCTCTTCCATCCACTGAGCTACTTTTGTTACATCACGATACTCGCTGGACTGTTTGACTCTGTTAACAAAATTCTCTTCGCTTTCAGTGTAATTTCCATCATCGTCCTTTTTCCTGTAAATAAACTCCTTGGTGCTATCATCCCGATACAAACCCATTGTGATTTCCTTTTCTGGCTTAATCAACTGTACACCATGTAGCTCCTTAAATTCTTTACAGTTCAGTACAGTGGTAATGAGACAGTTTTTCATGGCCTGTTCAGTCATCTCATTACTGAGAAGCATAAACTTCTGCTTCTTAACCAGAGTGACATATGCAATCAGGTTGACTAGATTTCTAGATTTACCTTCATTGGACAAGAAACCCTGGAACAAAACGTTACCAGGCAAAAGGCCTCTAAAATATTCATTGTACCCCTGCCAATGCGTCTGTACACCAAACTGCGGAGTAAGCAAATACGAATCAACGACTTGCGCTGCCCCTTTGGTAAGCAAAACTGGTTCCTCAATAACATTAATCTTAGTGTTAATTTTATCTGCCTTGCTGCGCATCATTCGATACACATCATTTGCCGTCATGTACTGGAAATTCTTCATTGACAGCATTTTTTCAGCAGGGAAGCCTTGTCTATCGTATTCTCTAATCAAAGAGAACTTCTTTACCGTATTGAAAACATTCTTGAAATCATTAGGGTCAGCAAGATCCATCATGGCCTGAATAGTTTTCCAGCCACCATATGACTTGTACGTTTTAAGTCGTTCTGAGTTCTGCGTGGCAAAATTATTTACCTTGTTTTGTGACATGTCCTGGCTGAACGTCAAATAACATTCCTCGAACAAATCATAAAAGAACCTTGTTGCGGCGTCTGAAAAGTCATATTTAGACTTTGTGGATTCTCCGTAGCTTAAATAGAGATCTGGCTCTTTGTACATACATCCACAAAACAGCAACTCAGACTGCACATTAGTCTTATCAAATTTCATTGCATTTTCATTCTGCAATTTTTTTCACCTGCCTTAAAACTCGTCAAGCAAATCAGAAATGTCATCCAGGCCATTCTGTCTGCTATCTGTTCTTTGCATATTATCATAATTGATATGGGTGACGTTTTCTTTTACCACAGCTTGCATGGCGTCTTGTTTTGACTTGTAAGCCAAATAATTTGGAATCTTGCTTACCAAAATTGCAAAATCATAAGGTATTCTAGCATAATCATCCTCTGGCCCCTTATGATTTCGCTTATTATTTTTGTCAATTTCGTCCAAATGTCTTTGTCCCCACTTCCATGCGTCAAGCAATGTTTCTATAGGAACCTTTTTGCATCGTCTACCCTTATAAAAGCCATTTTGAAGCTCATTGACAGCCATCCAAAAACGCGCATTAGATACCGCTTTTACATTATATTGCTTAAGCAAATAATCATTCAAATCATCAGTGTCCCTCTTGATCGTAGGTTGCACAACACGATTATGAGTGATAATTTCTTTTGCTGTCCGTTCCAACTCTGAAACGCTATCAAGCGCATTTTTCCATTCTGTAACCTTCCCGCTTTTCAACGTGGACCGTTTTTCTGCCAGTTTGCAAAAGCACACAGTATGATAGTAAAGCTTTTTATAATATACTACGCCTTGAACATTTGAACGATCAATTTCAATGACGCTCTTGCACGCATTGCACTTTCGTTCAAGTTTTCTTTCCATTATCATGGGCCTCCTATCTTCAAGATTTCGTCTGTATTATACACCATTAATTTTGTATTGTCAAGTATCTAATTTACTTAAAATTAATTCATCGTTAAGATCTGGACAGTTAATTATAACGCAACCATCTTTATACTCAATTTCCAAGCTATCGAGCTCTGCCAAGAATGCATTTCTGCGCCTCGTGACCTCCTCGTCAGGATGCAGTAGATTGTGCATCAGCGCACGCCACTCCTCGGCGTTCAAACAGAGTGCACCATTAATTTCCTTGGCCATATTGTTTCACATCCTTGCATATCAAAAAAATTAGGGAGGCCACAAGACCTCCCTATATCATTAATTTTGTACTGTTAAGCAGACACCGTGGCCAGAATCTGCTTAAGAATGTTGATGTCCGTTACCTTAGCAAAATTTGTAGGAAGCTTGGCGTCGGTTAGTCTCTGCTTCATTTCCTGCTTTCCTTCGCTGCTAAGCTTTGCAACCGTGCTCTTAATTGCAGCCTTTAGTCCTTCAATGGTCTCGCTCGAAACAGGCTTGTCGTCAGTTGCATCAGTATCACTACCAAGCATCTGCTTTTCAAAGATTGCCTGGTCAGTATTGATGGCATTATCTAGGTCATTCTTGATAGTGAAATCAGTCTTTCCCTTGCCCTTCTGAATAACACTCTCCCACGCAGTTAGAGAAGGATTTTCGATAATCTCACCAGCAGAATATACACGGGTTCTATCCTTTAGAACTTCTGCACATACCTGACCAAGATCATCTCTGAACAGTCTAACTAGGGTCTTCGTGTTGTAATCCATTCCCTTAAAGGAATCATATACACGCTTTCCGGTTGAAACGCTAGTGGTCTTGCCGTCATCGCCCTTAATGGAAATCGTTTCGTCCTTTTCTCTTGCAGTGGTAATAACATGCACACCACATGCCATTAGAGATAGAACAAGATCCTGACCGGAGTAATTGAGCTGAGAGTAGTCCTTTAGCTCAAGATTTGCATTACTTACTGCAACAAACTTTTCTTCTGCAGTCGCGCCAGACTTTTCAGCCTTAATCTTATTACGCTTTCTAGACAGGTCTAACAGGCTCTGAGAACTTACCAGCTTTAGAACAGAAGTACCATCCAGAACAAGTGCATCAGGATAAAAGTCTTCGCCATAGGCGTCCTTGACAATTTCGTCAGTCTCGTCGCCATTTTCATCTAGTTCATAGAACGGCTCATGATCTCTAACCTTTGCAATATAATCCTTGATTTCCTTCTGAGACTGGCTGTAAACCAAGTAAATGTTCCGCAGATCTACGTTATTCTCTTCTAGCTCCGCTAAACACTCCTCACAACCGCCACTCTCTGCGTCTAATACGAGCACTCTGAAAGGTGTACCATCTTCTCTCTTAAAATGAGCCACCTGTAGCGCCATAGTAGACTTACCAACACCAGGCTCTCCGTAAAATAACATATTTAACTTTGGCTTAATTACACTGCCACTTCTCGCTCTTGCCATATATCATCAGTCTCCTTTACATTTTATATCCATAATTAGTCCCAGGGTTCTTCATCATCGTCACTTGCGGCCTCGCCCCAACCGTCAGACTCAACTGATTCTTCCTTCGCATCAGCAAACTTATTGTCTGCGTCCTTGGAGTTGTTAATCTTCTTGATTGCTTCCGCAATATTCTTTTCAGTATAAGTTTCCTTGTCAATGGTGGAGGGCGTTGCGCCAGTAATAATCATTTCAGTCTTAGTGGGTGCAGAGACGTTATTCATGCTGTTGCTTTCACCCCAGCAATCCTCCTCGCTTACTTCCTGCACGCTATGAGACACCTCAATGCGGCCATGCACTTCAATTGCCGTGTAGCTCTTCAGATTCTTCTTGAACAGACCGGCCAGCTTAGGATCAACAACAATAAACTGCGTATCCACAATATCAGAATAGGTTACAATCTTTGCAGAAACAATAAAGCGGCCAGTGTCCTTATCGTTTTCCTTTTCCTTTTCGATGCCAGTGAAAACAATGGTCTGAGTGAAATCATGTACAGGCTTATTATTTTCATTGTCATACTCACCGAAATCTACATCCTTACACAGAGAAATCTGATTAGGCACATACTTAATGCTTCTACGCACATTTCCCTCATTGTCCTGATAGCTGCTAAATTCAATATTACCACGAATAAAGGTGGACATGTCATCCTTTAGATGGCCCTGGATGTAATCACACGCGTCAAAGGCATGCATGGTCTTCTTATCATTAACCTCATTGCCCTTGCTATCAGTAGTCTTTTCCAGACCAAGGTTAACGCCAATCATACGGAAGCCATCTTCATTAAAACTATTTCTATTTGCCCAAGTAACTTCCTTGGTTTCCGTCTTGCCGGTATCCTGGTTGCGCTTAGAGAAATAAACGCTCTTCTGCGGCATACCATTCAGGCTAAGATATACACTCTTCTTGTCGTCATATTCGCATCCAAAGTTCACGGCGCGAAAGTCCTTATTAGTCTTAGTCTTCTTGTCGGTGTAAAAACGATCCTTCTCTGTGCCGTTAATAATACCCTTTAGCTGAAAAGAACCCTTAGTCTCGCGAAGTTCAAAAATACGATTTGCCATAATTATTACGTCTCCTTTTTCTGTCCTTTTAATTCAAATACTTATTGCACTCACAATGTGCGCAATCGTCATCAACCAGGATGTCTTCAAAACCATCCTCAAAAATATCACTTAGCTCATCCATCAGATCGTACACACTGTCGCAGTCCACAATCGCTTCCATGATTGCCATCTTAACACGCTCATAATCGGAATTGTTATCAATGTAAAACTCATAGTACCAATCCGGATCACAGCAACAAAGTACAGCAAATGTAGGTTCGTCTGCTGCCTTAATCATCTCAATGAAATGCAAATCATTGTCGCTGATTGCGTGAAACTGGATCATTTCGTGTACGCTGGTTCCGTGATAAACCATACTGTCAATCTCCTTGTGATGTCATTAATTTTGTGTTGTTTGTTTTAATAGTTGTAGTGCCTAGCATCTAAATTTACATTATAGTAAAAATAGATATCTTCTTGTTTGTCGCCCAAATTTAATCCCTGTGTTTCTCCGCAATTTGGACAACAGGCTGTGATATACAATTTGTCAATTTCGATTACATAAGGTACTTGAAATATTTTCCCGCAATCCTGACACTGTACCCATGTACATTTTTTCTTTCCACCAGAATCCACTCATGCTTTACCTCCTCCCATCGTCCCAATACCATTAATTTTGTGTTGTGACTTACTTTACGATTGGATTATATCACACATTTTTATATTTGTCAAGTACTTTCCCGCCCCAACCTCCAAATTTTTTTTTAGAATTCAGAATAATTAATATATAATTCCATTACATCACTGTTAATAGTACACGTTTTCTCATTAATACTGACGCTGCATAGCTCGTCCATCGTGAAATATTTCTTTTCTCCATCATCCATGATGAGACCGATGCACTCCCCATCCACAAACGGACGGAGAATACATCTTTTCAAATTTTGATTTCCGTATAGTACATGCTTGATTTGCACTCTTGCAACCTTATTGTTAAGTTCCTTAAATTTCTCGATAAATTCTCTAGTAATAAATTTCTGTAACAATTGTTAAACCCCCTAGCACGTATTTAGCGTCGATTATTTTAAACAAAGTCTTTAAAGCGGTGTGTCAAATTATCTACGTAAGATTCTGAATGAAAACCATATTTCTCTGCCAAGTTTTGCCCATCCTCAGAACGTAGGAAATTTTTCAAGTCAAGACCAGTTTCCTCCATTCCTTCGCGCAAATAATAATACATGCCACTGATGTGTATATTTTTCATTGTTAGACCGGGGATTCCAACATGATCTCTAAAATTCATTACCTTTCTATACACCCATCGAAATGCTTTATCATTTGAGTCTGCAGCATGTGCATTGTCCCTTTCCTTATACAGATTACCAGTTCCAATAAGTTTTTTAACTCTTAATGTTGTTCCATAGCACATATATTCAATTTCCTCAAAAGCCTTGACTAACAACTCATATAACCTATCAGTTAATTGAACTTTGCGGCCATCTGTGAAATACAGTGCTTTCTCTGTATGATCGACCATATGCACATTAATATTGACTAAATCAACCATACTTGGTCCAGAAATGCCCTCCCATAAGCACTCTAGAATTGCCTTATCGGTCCAATTATATAATTGATCTTCGATATTTATTATATCCTCTCTACTTAAGAATTTATTACTATCTTCGGGAACACATGGTTTTAATAATTCTATAGTAATGTGTTCGTATGATTCCGTTGTTTTTTCCTTATGATAGTACCTCCTCCATGCACAATATGCTTTTAAAATTACATTATAATTCAAAAGCACATACACTGACTTGGCCTTAAATTCTTTATACATTCCCAATATTTCTTTTTCATTAAACTGGCTGCAGTCTTTTTTATTTTCTTCTTCAAATGGTTCTGTTTTTCTTAATAGACTATATAAAGAGGTTCTGGCGACAACCCGAGACCTCATATAGTCTTTTATAAAACCTTCTTTCATTTCAGATTGATACATGATATATTGCCACCCCTTTGTGGATTATTATATATGACGAACATGTGTTTGTCAATTAGAAACTGTTGGAATATTTGCTTAAATCATATTATCCAACACACTTACTGCCTTCAATTTCGTTTCACTGTCAATTTCAGTATATATTTTTGATGTTGCAATATTAGCGTGACCAAGTTGGTTCGCTACTATGTAAATATCCCGAGTTTTTTTATAAAGATTAGTTGCGCACGTAGCTCTTAACTTGTGAGGAGTTATATGCTTATCAATATTACTCGTATACCGTTCAACAAGATCTTCCACTGCGGACACACTAATTCTGTTACGTTTTCTAGAAATAAATAGCGCATTTGTTTCAACATCATCAAAGTATTTGTTTCTATCTTGGATGCATGCTGTCAACTTTTCTTTTAAATTTGCACCAAAGTGCATGACTCTGTACTTATTGCCTTTTTCAACAACCCGCAAGGTATTGTTATTAAAATCAATATCCTCCAAGTTGATTTGAACCATCGCAGACACTCGAATACCAAGTGTAATGCCAAGAGCAATAATGCATGCATCTCTGTTGACAAATTTCTCAGGACAAGTTTTATACACATTGTCAATGCACTGCTTAATTTCGTCTTCAGTCAAGAATGTAACACCCTTATCCTGTTTGCAAGACGGCCTAAAAGTTTGTTCCATTGGATTATTGTCAATAAGCTGGTTTGACTTCAGGTAAATAAAGAAAGTATTAAGCGCAGACCACCGTGTTGCACGAATTTCATTGCCGGTTTTCACCGTGTTTCCATTGGCATCAGTTCTATATCTAATGGAAGACATATATTCGTTGATTATTGCAGACGACACATTCTTATAAAAAGACTCATCATTTTTTCCATGAGTGCAATAATCCATAAAATTTTTGACATAATTAATGTATGTTTTAATAGTGGTATACGACTTGTCTGCCGCCTCCAAATAATAATAGTA
>X430_Giraffe__coassemble_432_pt1 | contig 9702 bp, 7 predicted proteins | sample X430_Giraffe__metabat2_high_PE_008 | metagenome-assembled genome bin X430_Giraffe
CCAGTATGTTTTGCGGTGTGCCTACGCCCATAAGGTAGCGTGGCTTGTTTTCGGGCAGAATCTCATTTACCACCTCTATCATCTCATACATAACCTCTGCTGGCTCGCCTACCGCCAAACCGCCAATGGCGTTTCCCTCGGCGTCTTTGTCGGCCACATGCTTTGCGGCGTCTCTGCGCAAATCCTTGAATGTGCAGCCCTGAACAATAGGGAACAGGCTTTGGTGATAACCATAAAGAGGCTCTGTCTCGCTAAATCTCTTGATGCAGCGGTCGAGCCATCTCTGAGTGAGCTTTAGGCTGTTTTTGGCATACTGATAATCGCTTTGGCCTGGAGGGCACTCGTCGAATGCCATCATAATGTCGGCGCCAATAATTCTTTGGGTGTCCATAACATTCTCTGGAGTGAAGAAATGCTTGGAGCCGTCTATATGCGAGCGGAACTCACAACCCTCTTCTCTTATCTTTCTAATGCCAGTGAGCGAGAAAACCTGAAAGCCGCCCGAGTCGGTGAGTATGGGTTTGTTCCAGCCGTTGAATTTATGCAATCCTCCAGCTTTGTTTAAGATGTCGAGTCCTGGTCTTAGATACAAATGATATGTGTTGCCAAGGATTATCTGGGCCTTTACCTGTTCCTCCAGCTCGCGGAAATGCACGCCCTTAACGCTGCCGCATGTGCCCACGGGCATAAAGATAGGCGTTTTTATCTGACCGTGGTCTGTGGTTATTACTCCCGCTCTCGCATTAGAGTATTTATCTTGGTGTTGTAATGTAAATTCCATATCAGAACCTTGGTTAAATGTTGAAAGACACAGGATTGTCTACTATTTCTTCTGTTAATGCTATGTTCCAAACGTCTTTTACGTTTTCAACATAATGGAATGTTAATCCCTCAAGATATATTTCTGGGATTTCCTCAATGTCCTTGCGGTTGTCCTGGCACAGGATAATCTCCTTTATTCCAGCGCGTTTTGCTGCAAGAATCTTCTCCTTGATGCCTCCCACAGGCAGCACTTTTCCGCGCAGGGTTATCTCGCCCGTCATGGCCACATTGTTTTTAACCTTGCGCTGGGTTAGGGCAGAGGCTATAGAGGTGGCAATGGTGATGCCTGCTGATGGACCGTCTTTTGGGGTGGCGCCTTCTGGAACGTGGATGTGTATGTTCCAGTTGTCGAATATCTGATAATCGATATTGAGCGCCTCGGCATTGGCTTTTACATATTCAAGAGCAAGTATTGCCGACTCTTTCATTACGTCGCCCAAATTGCCCGTAAGCGTAAGTTTTGAACCCTTGCCTTTGCTAAGGCTGGTTTCTATAAACAGGATTTCGCCGCCCACACTTGTCCATGCCAGTCCTGTTACCACTCCTGCATATTTGTTGTTCTGGTAGATGTCACGGTGGTATGGAGGTTTGCCAAGGAGTTCCTCTATTTCTTTTGGAGTTATCTTGTCGTATGGCAATACAAGGTCTTTGGCCTTTTTAAAGGCAAGTTTGCGCAATGCCTTGTTTATTTGCTTTTCCAGTTGTCTTACGCCGCTCTCACGAGTGTACTGCTCAATAATCGCCTCGATAGATTTCTTTGTGAAATTGAGTTTTTTCTCGTCCTTAAGACCTGTATTGTCTTTTTCTTTTGGAATAAGATGGCGCTTGGCAATTTCTGTTTTCTCCTCTGTGATATAGCCGCTCACTTCTATTATCTCCATTCTGTCGAGCAATGGACGAGGTATGGTGTTAAGCTCGTTGGCGGTAGCTATGAACAACACCTTAGACAGGTCGTAGTCTAAGTCAAGATAATTGTCGTGGAATGTGGTGTTCTGCTCAGGGTCAAGCACCTCAAGCAGCGCAGAGGCAGGGTCGCCATGAACCGTGTTCTGGGTAATCTTGTCTATCTCGTCAAGAATGAAAACAGGGTTTGAAGAACCCGCTTTCTGGATGTTCTTGATTATTCGGCCTGGCATGGCACCGATATATGTGCGGCGGTGGCCACGTATCTCAGACTCGTCGTGAAGACCACCCAAAGACACTCTTACGTATTTGCGCTTCAGAGCTTCGGCAATGCTCTTGCCAAGACTTGTCTTGCCCACTCCTGGAGGACCGTAAAGGCATAGGATAGGGGATTTCAGGTCGCCTCTGAGGCTTAATACCGCAATATACTCCAGTATACGCTCTTTAACCTTTTCCATGCCATAGTGGTCTTTGTCGAGCACCTTCTGGGCTCTTGCTATGCTAAGGTCGTCGGTGGTATATTCATTCCAAGGAAGCGATACCAGAGTCTGAAGATACGTTACTAATACATTGAAGTCGGGACTTTGGGGATTAATCTGGTCCAGCTTGTCCAGCTCTTTGTAGAAGGTATCTGCAATATTCTTTGGCCAATGCTTCTTCTCGGCCTTATCTAAAAGGTCGCGTTTCTCAGGGCAGCCTTCTCCGTTGCCAATCTCTGCCTGAATGTTCTTAATCTGCTGTTGCAGGAAATAATTTTTTTGCTGCTCATCAATATCATCACGCGTTTTGTTTTTGATGTCTTGCTTTAATGATTGCAAAGCAAGTTCTCTGTTGATGATTCTTATTGCCTGAAAAAGTCTTTCTTTAATAGTGCTTTTCTCAAGCAGCAACATCTTTTCCTTGATAGAGAAAATTAAGTTTGAGCAGATATAGTTGATTGCCATAATGTCGTTGCTAACATTCTTTATGGCAAAATTGGCTTCCTCAGGGATATCGTCGTTTATCCTGATGTATTCTGATGTTGTTTGTCTTAAATCGTCAACGGCAGCTTTGTATTCAGCGTCGTTTTTCTCTGGACTGCTTTCTGGGGCTGGCATCACGCTGCCATACAGATAGGGAGTGGTGTTGGTAATGCCGATAAGCTCCAGGCGTCCTAAACCTTGAACAATGGCTGTTATGTTTCCATTAGGAAGGGTTAGCACCTTAATGACCTTAGCATATACGCCATAATTGTATAAATCCTGAGTGTCTGGGTGCTCAATCTCTGCATCCCTTTGGCAGATAATACCAATTAAGAGGTTTTTCTTGTCGGCCTTCTTAATCAGTTTCATACTGCTTTCCCTGCCGATGAGTATAGGTGATACTACACCTGGAAAAAGAACCAGGTTTCTGACAGGCAATATAGGAAGTGATTGTGGTAATTCGAGGTTTGAAAAGTCTGTAAAATCCCCCTCTATATCAGCAATCATAGAGAAGGCCTTGTCGTTATGTATTTTGTCCATTATTCTTATTGTGTGTAATCAGAATGCAAAGTTACACAATAAAATTGAATTGCGGAAATTGTATAATTTATTTTGTATGATTAGGCTTCATAAAAAAAACAAAATAAAGGATAGATAATTTTAAGGATTGTAAAGCTGATATCGTTTTGTGGCAACAGGGTCTTTTGCTTGTTTTTGGGGTGTCTTATATTCTAAGTTATAGCCTGATGCTTTTAATTTTGTATATTATGCTAAACTTTAATTGTTATTTGTATTAGTTTGATATAAAGTTTGTTATAATATTGTTGCTTGTCTTGCTTTTGCTTTAAGAATATATCTTCGGAGAAGAGATGCAGATAGCGGCTTAGTCTTATTATGAAAACAAAAAAGACTGGCATAAAACCAGTCTTTTCCGTTTATGTTTTCTTTGTTTTATTGGTGCTGCTCACGCAATAAATCGTTTACTGTTTTAACTGGATTGAATGTGCTTAGAGGCACCTCAACAAATATTGTGTTCCAATCGCTCATTGCGCCATTCCACAGACCTGGTAATTCAAGAGCCTTCAATTCACGTCCGCCCTTGCTCTTGCTGCTGATGAAACCTGTTGTCTTGTCTACATACTCTGGCAAATTGAATTGCTTGCCGTTATAGTCGCGAACAGCGCAAACCAAATCTACTGGATTGAAGTGGGTTCCCTCGCGGAACATGTTCATGTATTCCTCATTTGAGGTGTCAATCTGTGAACTCTCGAGAATCTGAAGACTAACCGTACCATCTTGATTATAGGTCAAGAATGGACCTCCGCCAGGCTCTCCAACATTCTTAACCACTCCGCATATACGGATAGGACGGTTAAGTTTGTTGCGCAGGTATATTACCAGTTCTGCATCTTCCAAGTGCTTTATGTCTGACTTGCGGCAATATAGGTCATGCTGTACAAAATGAACAATCTCCAGAATCTGCTCGTGAGTATATTTTCCAGAATCGAGCAGTCTTAGGTAATTAAATGCTTTTGCTTGGAGCTCAACAAGTATTCCCGCTAAGATTTGCTTGTACTCTACGGTATCTGCCTTAAGGCGGTCTGGCACAACATTGTCAATGTTCTTTATGAAAATAACGTCGGCCTCTATCTCGTTTAGATTCTCGATGAGTGCTCCGTGGCCACCTGGACGGAATAGCAAAGAACCGTCGTCGTTGCGGAATGGAGTATTATCGCAATTGGCGGCAATAGTGTCTGTTGATGACTTTTGCTCAGAGAAACTGATGTCGTATGTGATGCCAAACTTTTCAGAATATTTGCTTGCCTTTTCTTCTACTTTTTTCTTGAAAAGTGGAAGGTGCTCATGGCTCACGGTGAAATGGATGCTTGACTTTCCGTTGCTTGCGCCATATAATGCTCCCTCTACAAGGTGCTCCTCCATAGGTGTGCGTGGACCATCATCGTAGTTATGGAAAAGCAGCAAGCCCTTTGGCAATTGTCCGTAGTCCATTCCTTCTGATGAAAGCATGGCCTTAGCAATGGCTTTGTAATCGCCTTCAGCGGTTAATTGCTTTATGTCTTTGCTATAGAGCTGCTTACAGGTTTCGTTGAGCGCATTATAAAATGCGAAATTCTCCAAGTCGTCAAAATATTTCTTCTCAAATGGAGTAGTTGGAACATCATAATCTGCATTTGTGAATGAAAACATATCCTTAAACATTCGGCTGGCAGCTCCACTTGCAGGTACGAACTTAACTATCTGATGTCCTGCTGCTTTATAGTCGTTCCATAGCTGCTCATAATGCTTACGTCCCTCCTCATTAATGGTTATAATACCATTACCGATAGCAGCGGCTGCTTCGAGTTTTAGAAATGGGAATCCGGTCTCGAATTGTTTAAGTTGCAACTTGATTTGCTCCTCTGTAATCCCTTTTTGTGCAATTTGCTTTAGGTCTTGCTCGTTCATCATTTGTGTACAATTAATAATTAATAGTAAATTTGCAACAAATTTAATAACTTTTTCTTTAAAACAAAATTAAATCATAGGATTTTTGTAATTTTGCAATAAAATAGTTTCTCCCTAATTTGATTGGATTTTATGATAGAGCAAATTGTAAGAGAAGAGATTGGCCTTGGTGATGATTCCATTACCGCAATACGGTTGCGGTCGGCATATGAGCAAGGTGAAATAACTATAGAAGATGTTCGTGAACGTTACGGTGAGTCTGTGGTTGCTATTCTTGAAGGTCTTAAAAGAATAGATGATTTATATAAGAAGACTCCAGTTGTAGAAAGTGAAAACTTTCGCAATCTGCTTTTATCGTTTGCTGAAGACATGCGTGTGGTGTTGATAATGATTGCCGATCGTGTGGCAATGATGCGTCAGCTAAAAGAAAAACCCTCATCGATGAAAGAGGTAGAGGAAGCCGCATACCTTTATGCTCCGTTAGCACATAAACTGGGACTCTATAGATTAAAAAGTGAATTAGAGGATTTGTCGTTGAAGTTTTTGGAGCATGATGCATACTATCATATTAAAGAGAAATTAAATGCTACAAAGCAGGCGCGCGACCAATATGTTGAGAATTTTATCGAACCTATCAAGAAAAGACTGAAAGAGGCTGGGATAAAGTTTCATATTAAAGGACGAACAAAAAGCATACATAGTATATGGCAGAAGATGAAAAAGCAGAATTGTGCTTTTGAAGGTATTTATGACCTCTTTGCCATACGAGTGATTATTGATGCTCCTGAAGATAAAGAGAAAATGCTTTGCTGGCAGGCCTATTCAATAGTGACAGATATGTATCAGCCTAATCCTAAACGACTACGCGACTGGCTTAGCGTGCCTAAATCAAACGGATATGAAAGTCTGCATATAACTGTTATAGGACCAGAGCAGAAATGGGTGGAGGTGCAGATAAGGACGGAGCGAATGGATGATATAGCAGAACGTGGAGTGGCTGCCCACTGGCGCTATAAGGGTGTGAAAGGAGCAAGCGGACTTGATGAGTGGCTAAACAATATACGCACCATTTTAGAGGCTAATGACGATATGCAGGTCATGGACCAGTTTAAGATGGACCTTTATGAGGATGAGGTATATGTGTTTACTCCAAAAGGCGATTTGATAAAATTCCCAAAAGGTGCTACAGTCTTGGATTTCGCTTATAGAATACACTCAAAAGTTGGTAATTGCTGTATAGGCGCAAAGATAAACAATAAGGCGGTTCCAATCAGAGAAAAATTGAAGAGCGGCGACCTTATTGAAATAATGACATCTGCTACCCAGAAACCTAAGCGCGACTGGTTAAATGTGGTGTTTACCTCAAGGGCTAAGTCTAAGATACGTCTGGCATTAAAGGAGACGCAAATTAAAGACGGACTCTTTGCGAAAGAAATGCTGGAGCGCAGATTTAAGAACCGCAAACTTGAACTGGAGGAATCTATACTGGCTAGAGTTATCCCTAAGATGGGATATAAGGAAGTAAGTGATTTCTATCGTGATATCATTGACGGCAACGTAGATGTTAATACCATCATTGAGCGATACCTGGAGGTAAAGAATAGAGAGAGCAATACGCTTGTTGAAACTCCTGTAAGAAGTGCCGGGGAATATGAGTTTAATGAACAATCGCGAACACCTTCCATTGGTGACGACGTACTTGTTATTGACCAAAACCTAAAGGGTGTGGATTATCAATTGTCACGTTGTTGTCAACCGATTTATGGTGACTCTATTTTTGGTTTTGTTACTGTTAGTGGCGGAATACGCATACATCGCGAGGATTGTCCTAATGCGCCAGAACTGCGTAAGCGATTTGGATATCGTATAGTGAAAGCAAGATGGAGTGGAAAGGGTGCGTCGCAATATTCAATTACGCTTCGTGTTGTGGGAGTGGATGACCTGGGTATTGTAAACAATATGACCAGCATCATCTCAAAAGACGAAAAACTGGTATTGCGCGGCATTTCAATAGATAGTCATGATGGATTGTTTAGCGGTAATCTTACTGTGATGCTTGATGATACTTCACGACTTGAAACGCTATTGCGCAAACTTCGCAATGTGAAGGGCGTTAAATCTATAGAAAGAATATAAAAGAATTTATTGCCATAATGAGAATGAGAAGTTTTAATGATATTGTGAATAATAGGAAGCAATGCCGTAATTTTGTGGCAAAAGAACTCAATGGGGATGATTTGGAAAAAATATTAGAAGTAGCATTAAAATCACCCCGCATATCATCTGAAACAGACTCTCATTTCATTATTGTTGACGATAATTTCCAATTAAGTAAACTTTCGGATTGTAATGATATTGACAGCTGTATACTGAAGGATGTTGCTGTTGCGATAGTTGTTGCTGGCAACTCTTTGAATAATGAGTTCTGGATAGAAGATAGTTCAATGGCTGCAGTATCAATGTTGTATATGGCAGAGCAACTAGGAATAGGGACTTATTGGGTTCAAGTGCGTAAAAGAGGGTATTATGATGGTGCCAACTCAACAGAAATAATAAGGGGCGTTCTTGAAATTCCAGAGGAGTATGATGTGTTATGCATATTAGGCATAGGATATGCCAAAGAACCAGGTACAGTAAGTGAGGAATGTACTAAATGGGAAAATGTGCATCTTAATTCTTTTTAGTTTATGAAGATAGTATTTATTGGCGCAGGTAATCTTGCAACAAATTTATGTCATGCCTTAAAGGTTGCTGGTCATGAAATCTTACAAGTGTATAGCAGGACTATTGAATCGGCTCAGGTGTTAACCAATTTATGCGGTGGAGTTCCCTTAAATGACATTAAACTAATTGATAATGACGCCGATTTATATGTTGTGGCATTAAAAGACTCTGTTTTGAGCGATCTTTTACCTGATATATGTAATGGTCGGAGAGATAAAATATTTGTTCATACGGCAGGAAGTGTTAATATGGATATATTTGAAGGGCTAACAGATAATTATGGAGTTGTTTATCCGCTTCAAACATTTTCAAAGTCGCGTATTCTTGCATTTGATGATATCCCATGTTTTATTGAGGCTAACAATCCTGCCACAGAGAAAACTTTACAAACTCTTGCAGAGAGTATATGCAAGAATGTAAGGATAATAAGCTCAGAACAAAGAAAACATATCCATTTGGCAGCGGTATTTGCATCAAATTTCGCAAATCACTGTTATGCATTAGCAGCAGATATATTGGAGCGTAACTCTCTATCCTTCAATTATCTTTTGCCATTAATAAAAGAAACGGCTAATAAGGTAGAGTATATGCATCCAGCTAAGGCTCAGACAGGACCAGCGGTAAGGTTTGATGAAAATATCATCAGCAAGCAAAGTGGCTTGCTAGATTATAATCAGGATATGAAACGTGTATATGATATGATGAGTTTGAATATTCATAAGAAAAGTTCTTCATTATGATAAACTATGATTTAAGTAAGATTAAGGCTATTGTTTTTGATGTTGACGGGGTGCTTAGTCGTGAAACGATAACAATGAACATCAATGGCGAGCCTATGCGCACTGTGAATATCAAAGATGGCTATGCTATACAGTTGGCAATGAAGATGGGTTTGCGTATAGTTATACTGACTGGTGCGGCCTCTGAAAGCATTAGGGTTAGATATGAAAATCTTGGGGTAAAAGACATATACATGAAATGTGGAGTAAAAATCTTGGTATATGATGAGTTCCTTGCTAAATATGGGTACAACGATAGTGAGATTATTTATATGGGTGACGATATTCCAGATTATCAGGTAATGAAAAGATGCGGATGCCCTGTTTGTCCTGCTGACGCCAGTCCTGAGATAAAGGCTATTTCATGCTATATTAGTGATAAGACTGGTGGCAATGGTTGTGGCAGAGATATTATAGAACAGGTTTTGATTGCTCAGGGTAAATGGCTTAGTGACAATAGGGCATTTGGGTGGTAAAATATTTATGTGTATGAATAATATAGGATATAATATTATTTTAGCAAGTAACTCGCCACGTAGAAAAGAGTTGCTGGCTGGACTTGGTGTTGAATTTGATGTGAGATTGATAGACGGTATTGACGAGACTTATCCTAGCGATATTGAGTCTCATGATGTGGCAGAGTATATCGCAAAGAAAAAAGCCGATGCTTATAAACAATCAATTGCCAGCAATGAGCTGATTATCACGGCAGATACTATTGTTATATTGGGTGATGAAATATTTGGCAAACCATTAAATGCTGATGATGCCTATGCTATGTTGCAGAAACTCAGTGGCAAAACACATCAGGTAATTACAGGAGTTTGTTTACTAACAAAGAATGAACAAAGAGTTTTTAGGGTAACAACAGATGTTACATTCAAGGAACTTGAAATGGAGGAAATAAAATATTATGTTGATAATTATAAACCATTTGACAAGGCTGGTGCATATGGCATACAAGAATGGATAGGATACATAGGTGTAACATCATTAAATGGAAGTTATTTTAATGTTGTGGGTTTCCCTGTTCAGCGTATATATAC
>X430_Giraffe__coassemble_438_pt1 | contig 9648 bp, 10 predicted proteins | sample X430_Giraffe__metabat2_high_PE_008 | metagenome-assembled genome bin X430_Giraffe
CTGTATGGATTCAATATCCAAGTGGTTGGTAGGCTCGTCGAGCAGAAGCACGTCTGGCTTCTGAAGCAACAAGCGGCACAATGCCACACGGCGGCGCTCACCACCAGAGAGATTGGTTACAGCCCAGTCGCCCGGAGGACAGCGCAGAGCGTCCATGGCGCGCTCCAGTTTAGAGTCCATGTTCCAGGCGTCAGTTGCGTCGATGATGTCTTGCAACTCAGCCTGGCGCTGCATCAGCTTGTCCATCTTGTCTGGGTCGCTGTAATATTCCTCAAGGCCAAACTTATCGTTTATCTCGTCGTACTCCTTCAGTGCGTCGTACACATGCTGCACGCCTTCCATCACGTTTTCCTTAACGGTCTTCTCCTCATTGAGTGGAGGGTCCTGTGGCAGATAGCCCACGGTATAGCCCGGACTCCATACCACCTCGCCCATTGTAGGCTGCTCAATGCCGGCGATAATCTTCATCAGCGTTGACTTACCAGCACCGTTGAGACCGATAATACCTATTTTCGCACCATAGAAGAACGATAGATAGATGTTCTTCAGTATCTGCTTCTGATTCTGTGGGATAATCTTCGACACTCCCACCATCGAGAAGATAATTTTCTTGTCGTCTACTGTTGCCATATTTTAATGCTTAATTTTTAATGCTTAATGTTGTTGTGTTTAAGTGATGAATAATTACAATTGTGCGAACAACTCGTTAACTCGTAAACTTCAACGTTGCAAAGTTAATAAATATCATTGACATTTGAATTCTTTTTCGTACATTTGCATAGGTAATTACGCATTAAGCATTAAAAACTAAGCATTAAAAACATGAGAAACTGGATTTTTTCACTTCTTGCCTCTGTTTTCTGCTGTGGCTGCACGGCACAGAACGAGAGCAACGTGCTGAGCATTGAGGATTACGACAAAGCAATAAAGAGCGACAGCACTGCGGTAATCATCGATGTAAGACAACCTGCTGAATATGCTGATGGACATCTTAGCGGCGCATCGCTGCTGAATGTGCTCGACGACGAGACCTTTGACAAGGGCATAAGTAAACTGGACAAGCAAAAGACTTACTACATCTATTGCCGAAGCGGAAGGCGCAGCCAGACGGCATCGAAGAAAATGCAGCAACAGGGACTGAAGGTTTACGACATGAAGGGCGGTTTCAACGCATGGAAGGCGGCGGGCATGCCTGTGGAGAAGTAAGCATGACATTATACAAATATTCATCACCAGCTGGCTGCATCTTACTTGGCAGCACGGGCAATGAGCTGTGCTTGTGTAAATGGGAAGCGGCTTATGAACAATCAGCACAACAAAATACTGGCAAAACAGTTTATGGCCACGACAAAATTATCTGCGAGACTATAAAACAACTGGATGAGTATTTTAACGTTGAGCGAACGGTTTTCAACCTTTCCCTATCCATCAACGGCACTGACTTTCAACAAAGGGTATGGCAAGAGCTGGCCAGGATTGCCTATGGAACTACGATAACATACGGTGAACTGGCACGGCGCATAGGCAATGCAAAGGCATCGAGGGCAGTGGCAATGGCATGCCACAACAATCCCATCAGCATCATTATTCCCTGTCATCGGGTGATAGGCAGCAACGGCAAGCTGACAGGATATGCCGGAGGACTGGATAAGAAAGCGATACTATTAGATATTGAAAACAACCTATTTATAAACTATTTTAAAACAACATGAAAAAATTACTATTAACGATGATAGCCATGCTGACTCTGGCAGCAAATGCGCAGACAGGCAACACATTAGAGCACGACTTCATCGAACCTAAAGACGAGCACCGCTCCATCATCATCTGGCAGTGGATGGACGGACTTGTAAACAAGGAGGGAATAACTGCCGACCTTGAGGCTTTCAAGGCGGCAGGTCTGTCGGGAGTACAGAACTTCCAGATTGGCGGTCCGCACCAGATAAGGGTCAACGACCCATCGGTGAGCATCGGCAGCGAGAAATGGAAGGGACTGATGAGGTGGGCTATGGACGAATGTGAACGCTTGGGACTGACATTTGGCACGCACAACTGTCCAGGATGGTCGTCAAGTGCATACCCTACGGTGGAACCACAATACTCAATGCTCAAACTGGTGTATAGTGAAATGGTGTTGCCAACTGGCAAACTCCCTAAGAAGATTTCGCTGAAGAAGCCTGAGGTTGACTCAACATGGAACTACTATGAGGACGTGGCGGTAATTGCCTTTCCTAACGACTCTATAATAAAGAAAGAGGATGTGGTTTTTCTATCGGATTGTCTTAACAAAGAGACAGATGAACTGACCTTGCCAAAGGACTTAGCAGAGGGAATGGCTGTGCTGCGCATCGGTCAGACAACCATAGGAAAGACTAATGCTTCGCAATCGCCAGAATCGGGAAGAGGATTGGAATGTGACAAACTGAGCCGCGAGGCTGTATTGAAGTTCTGGCAGGGCTATCCGCAGATGGTTATCGACATTGCAGGACATCATGCAGGCAAGACCTTCACCCATTTCGAGATTGACAGTTATGAAGCGGGCGGCCAGACATGGACGGGAATACTGCCAGAGGAATTCAAGAAGCGCCGTGGCTACGACATCATGCCGTACATGCCTTATATGATAGGACGATGCAAGACGATAGACAGCAAGCAAGAGACGGCTAAGTTTAAAAAGGACTGGCAGGTGGTTATTCAGTCGCTGTTTGCAGAAAACTACTACGGTTACATGAACGAACTGGCACGCCAGACACCAGGACTGAATCTGCTTATTGAGCCATACGGCACAGGGGGACAGCGTCCGTTCACGGTTATCGACTTCTACAAGATATTGAATGCAGCCAAAGAGGCTGTTGTGGCAACAGAGTTCTGGACATATCCCAACTGGGGATGGAAGGACATGGCAAAGCATGAGGTGGCTATGCGCAAGTTGCAGCGCAAGATTCTCTATGCCGAGGCTTTCACTTGTTGGCCACTGAAGGCATGGCAGGACGACCCGCAATCACTGAAGGCTGTTTGCGACAGGGCTTATTGCACTGGCGTAAACAAGATGATGCTGCATGCCGGTGCAGCCAACCCATGGACAAACTTCGAGCCGGGCATGTCGTTTGGTATATGGGGCACGCAGTTTGTACCAAAACAAACATGGTGGAAGGCAGGCGGCGCAAAGAAACTCTTTAACTATATGGCACGCTGCCAGTCGCTATTGCAGCGCGGTTATCCTGCAAAAGAGCAGATGAAAGCATTAAAGACCTTCAAGACCTACAGACGAACAGATGGCGACACTGACATATATTTCATCTGCAATCCAACGGACAAGGCGGCAACCGAAACTCTGCAACTTGTAATAAACGGGCGCTCGGCAGAGATATGGAACCCATATACCATGGACATGAACTCGTGTGAGGCAAAAGTAGACATGGCGCTGGAAATTGAACCGTATGGCTCACGCTTCATCATCCTGCACCACGGCACAAGCAGCAAACCGGCACCAAAGCATTTCTATGCAATTGAGAGCATGCCTGTCACGGGCACATGGAGCATTACCTTCCCTGAGTATGCCAATATCACGATGGATTCGCTCGTGTCATGGACCGACAATGAGAACAACGACATCAAGTATTTCTCTGGTACCGCCACATATTCCATCGACATCAACATAAAGAAGAAGCTACTGAAAGACAAGGAGACGCGCTTCGTGTTGTCGCTGGGCAAGGTGAAGAACATGGCACGCGTAACTGTTAACGGCAATGACTGCGGACTGCTGTGGAAGGCTCCTTTCACCTGCGACATAACAGATGCTTTGCAAAAAGGCAACAACAGAATAATGGTAGAGATAACCAACCTGTGGCCTAACCGCATGATTGGCGACGAGTTCGAACCGGCAGACATAGAATGGGGCGAGGCCCTGACATATAGTCATGCTCCGGGCAGTCCCACAGCCGGCTATTATATGGGAAAACTGCCCGACTGGTTGCGCGAAGGCAAGCCACGCCCATCAAAGGGTCGTAAGACGGTGTATGCCTTCAAGTTCTTCACCAAAGACTCCCCCCTACTTGAGTCAGGCCTGTTCGGACCTGTGGAGATAATGAAAGTGAAGAGTAAATAATGAAGACTAATAGAGCATCCTAGAGTCTCCTAGAGCTTCCTAGGGTTTCCTAGAGCTTCCTAGAGCTTCCTAGGGTTTCCTAGTTTCCTAGAGCCTCCTAGAGCTTCCTAGGGCTTCCTATAGCCTCCTAGCCCCCACCCCCCAAAAAAAATCAAAAACTCAAAAATAAAAAAAATCATGAACATCGGAGACAGAATACCGGAGATACTGGGCAAGGACCAGAACGGTAATGAGATTAAGGCTAGCGACTATAAGGGTCGCAAGTTAGTACTATACAGTTATCCAAAGGCAAACACCAGCGGATGCACCGCCGAGGCATGCTCGCTGCAAGAGCATAAGGCTGAGCTTGAGGCGGCTGGCTATAGCATCATCGGAGTAAGCAAGGACAAGGAAGCGCTGCAAAAGAAATTTGCTGATGCCTACCAGCTTGACTTCCCACTGATAGCCGACACGGAGACTACTCTATTACAGCAGTTGGGATGCTGGGGCGAAAAGGTGGCATGCGGCCGTCGCACCATCGGCACCCTGCGCACAACATACCTCGTTGACGAGAATGGCGTGATAGAGAAAATATTCGGTCCAAAGGAAATCAAGACCAAGATTCATGCGGAACAGATATTGGAGTATATAAAAGGATAAATGTTGGCACGATATTTGTAAATATATAGACGAGACGAACTTGTCAACTAAAGAAACAACTCGTCAACTAATTAAATAATATAAATATGAATTTCATCAAGAAGAATTTAGGATTAGTAATCACACTTGCCATTGTGGCAGTAATTGTAATTTGGGGTGTGTCTGGTTACAACGGACTCGTGTCAATGGATGAAGGCGTTCAGAACAAATGGGCTGACGTGGAGACACAGTATCAGCGCAGAGCAGACCTTATCCCTAACCTTGTTAATACAGTTAAGGGATATGCGGCTCACGAGAAGGAAACACTTGAAGGCGTGGTAAAGGCTCGCTCAGAGGCTACAAGCGTAAAGATTGACGCTGAGAACATGACAGCCGAGCAGATGGCACAGTATCAGAAGGCACAGAATGGTGTTAGCTCTGCATTGAGCAAACTGTTGCTCGTGGTAGAGAAGTATCCTGACCTGAAGGCCAACCAAAACTTCCTCGAACTGCAGTCGCAGTTGGAAGGTACAGAGAACCGTATCACCGTGGCTCGCCGCGACTTCAACGGTGCTGCCAAGGAGTATAACACCGCCATCCGCAAGTTCCCAAAGAATATCCTTGCTGGCATGTTCGGTTTTGAGAAGAAGGCATACTTCGAGGCTCAAGAGGGTGCAGAGAAAGCTCCTGAGGTACAGTTCTAAGATTTAATCATCTCTCATCCCTCATCCCTCATCTCTCATCCAAATCAGGAGTTCAGACATTTGCTTCTTGCAGGGGCGGATCAGCGTATCCGCCCGAAAAGGCAATCGAAAACGCAGGAAGTAATCGGGCCCCTACAGTAACCAGTCAACTGAATCAAACAACTTGTCTACTCGTCAACTAAAAAAATGAGAAAGATACTATTGTCTCTGATTGTATTGCTGTCGGCCTTTGTCTGCAACGGCATCTCGGCAAATACATCAGAGCATTCTGCAAAAGCATATACCATAGAGACCGTTCCCAACGTATATGTCAAGGATCTGCGCCAGCATGTGAGCGACCCCGACGGGCTGTTATCGATTGCTGCGCGTGACTCCATCAACCGCATGTTTACAGCTCTGGAACAGAAGACTGGCATCCAGGCAATGGTTGTGATGCTGCCGTCAATAGGTGATGATAATATCTTCGATTTCTCACAAGACCTGTTTCGTTACTGGGGCATCGGTGACAAGGAGAAGAACAACGGACTTCTTATTACCTACGTTGCCGACCAGCGCACCATCCGTTTCCATACGGGATATGGACTTGAAGGGTTTCTCACCGATGCGCTGGGCAAGAGGATTCAGACAACGTATATGATTCCTGCCTTTAAGCAGGGCGATACTGACACTGGCATGGTAAAGGGCATGCGTGCCGTCTACAAGGTGCTTGAAGACTCTATGGACCCTAACAAGAAGAAAGAGGAGGAAGAAAGCCATTGGACGGGCTTGATTATGCTTGCTATAATCATTGCTGTGGCATCATACTTTATTGGGCGTAACGACAAAAAGGCGAGGACGTGTAAGGCTTGCAAGAAACCGGGGGCACTGAACCGCATGTCGACGGATTATTATTACGACTCGCAAAGGATGAAACACAGAAAGGATGTGTTCATCTGTGGCAACTGCGGACATGTGGAGGTGAGAGACAAAATAGTAGACGACGGCAATCACCATAACAATGACCTGCTAAAAGGCATAATCATCGGTTCTATTCTTAGCAATATGCGAGGAGGGGGCGGCGGTGGCGGAGGCTTCACAGGTGGCAGCTTCGGAGGCGGCAGCACTGGCGGAGGCGGTTCAAGCTCAAGCTGGTGACACATCAAGTAATGATACAACAAAAAACAGCGAACGGCATATATGCTATTCGCTGTTTTTTTGTGTTATCCCAAATCGGTAAATAGACTTGGGTTATTTTGCGGTATCACCTATCTGTTGCCTACAACAACTTTCTTGCCATTGATGATGTACATGCCCTTGTATCTTGCACAACCTTCTGGCCAGAGAGGTTGTAGATTACGTTGTTTGCTGGAGTTACAACCTCTACGTTCTGGATACCGTCAGTACCACCGCGTGTGATAATGAACTTACTTATGAACACGTTTGTACTTGACTTAGAACGAGAAAGCTTGATGGTCTTGCTACCAGCGCCTTCTGCCACCTTATATGTGTTTGTGTTTGGCTGCTGACCTATTGCTTCATTAACATTGTTCCAAACCACATTATCACCTTCATCAATTACAAAGCCGTTTTCAAAGAGCATATACAGTGTTCCATTCGCATCAGTGTCCTTGTTGCGGAATGCAGTGATTGCTATTTCGTCTGTTGCCTCAAGAGCATTGTCAAGGGTGATAAGAATATAGTCGGTTTCAATGTTTGCCTTCTTGCCATTAACACTAAGTGTATAATAATCTGCTTGAGGGTAGTTAACGCGACCATCGCATGCGCCATGACCAGTTGCTACTCCGCCCTTTTCAGTAGCATTATCTTTTGCACCTTCCCAGTAGTAGGTAGCGTTTGCTGGAATCTCTGGCATATTACCAGATTGCGCTGATACTGTTGCGCTGAATGCCACATCTGTATACTTGCTGCTCACGGCATCAGCGGTGGCTGTGCGGATGGTGTTGAGCGAGCCGCTTGTGGTGCCAGCCTCACTGCTTGCCACTACGGGGATGGTCATTAGTGTGCCGTCGGCAAAAGCATCCTGATTCATGCTATAAAGCACAACTGCTCGGGGCTACATTTGAAATGCTCTCAGGTGGTCCTGCACAAACTCATGTCGGAACTGGTGGCGGTGGTTCACCATCTGAAATGCCTTGGGGTGAGAAGAAGAATGACAGCAACACATCAAGAAGGAGGAGATAATTATGGGGGTGTTAAATTGAACCCAAACCAAATAGCGCAGGAATGATCCTACGCTATTTAATTTTGAGCCAAAAGTGATTATGATTAGTAGAGTGTATTTATTCGTTCAAGAGGATATTGCACTCTTCTAATATACTTTATTTTATAGACAAAATTACACGACGGTGTTCACTTTTATTATTGTATTTAAAATTATGATAGCGTGATTTGCCATACCACTTTATCTCTACCATATTTTCAGAAATGCCAGCATTAACCAATGCTTTTTTTACTGCTTCAGCACGAGATTCTGACAGCAAGTCATTCAATCTCGTTCCACCTAAGTCACACGTGTAACCTTCAACTAGGATAACCGCCTTCTTATTAGTTTTTTCGTATGCAGAAACGAACTCATTAATCAATGCTTCACCATCATTTACAAAATAATTAGTATTAATTTTAAAGAACGTGCTTACAGATGGGATTACCACCTCCGTACAATTGTTATTATCTGCACTTTCGATGTTCTGCGCAAATACTCGCTTAAATTCCTCTAAATTAGAAATTGGTTTCTGAGTCGATACGGAAGAGCTAACAGCTGTTGTGGCGGACAATTCAAATTTTACGCTATTTGTATTAACAGATACATTTATCGAATCCTTAATCTCTCCAACACCTTCAAACCCTTCGCCTGTTCGCTTGCTATCTTTCAATGCAAATACCGATACCGCAATGATAGCAAAAATAGCCACTAAAGTTCCGATGCCTCCCCAGACGAGATGTTTTTTCTTTTCCTTGTCAAGGCATTCATTACACACAAAGGTTTCTTTTTTCAGCATACCATCTTTAGGTAATACTTGTTTGTGGCACTTTGAACATTCTACTGTTTGTTCTTTGCCTGACATTTGAATTTGTTGATTTGTTTCCATTATAATAAAGTTTTAAAACCATGATTTTGACTTAATTTTACACTCTTTTAGCACCAATCCTGTATATGATTGATTATCTATTAAATCTTTAAACTCTTGGGTACAAAAAAATGCAGCTGGCATATCCTCTGTCTTAAAAAGAGGAGGGTAATTATTGGGTAAAAACACTGGATTTGAAATTTCCATTATATCCCCATTAGAGAATCTTGTGACCTTTGATCTCTTAAGATTTAGACATTCAGATATAGTTGATATATTAGAAAATAGCACATAATCATCATCTGCTATTTTTATTGGATGTCGTTCTAGTTCTGGAATTAAATTACATACAATATGCGAAATATTTGCTTTACATCCCAACAAGTCCATATTAATGAGAACGAAAGCTGGTATTTGGTCAGATTCTGTAGTAATCCAGCCATACTTGAAGTCTTTTATCATTGCAGAATTGTCTGAACTGAACTCTAAAGAGTCAGTTCCATTTAGAGACTCAATAATGTCTGCCAAGGCATAGTCATAGTCAAATGCTAATTGATATAATTTCATAATCTTCTTGATTAAAATTACATTATCGGCTGAAGTATACCTAGCGCAGCATCAGAAACAACACTTGATATACTCTTCTCCGAAAATATACTTGATACAGTATGAACCGTGTGAGAATTTCCGCCAATTGCTAACTCTCCTTTGTATATTTGCTTTTTTATATTATCTACGGTTTCAGCTAATACTTGTTGCATTTTTTCAGGATCATTAGCATATTTCTTTTGATATTTTTTAAATGTTTCCAATATAGCTGTAGCAACTTTTTGTTCATATTCCACAGAATTTGGGCTATGATTAGAACCTTTTGCCAACGCTTTATAACCTAATTCCTTATTTGTTCTCCCCAACCACATACCATTATTGGGATTATCAACACTCTCAAAATATTTAACCCATATATCTCTAGCTTTTCTTCCGACTTCAGTTGTGGGATTTGAGGGTATTATATGATGCGGTTCAATTTGGCGTTTAGGCATGCCTAAATAGCGGCGTATACGTTCACTTCTTTTCACCCATTTATCCGTACCAAAAAGGGCACAGTTGCAAATATCCGTGGCTTATTTTTGTAGTATAGGTCTATATT
>X430_Giraffe__coassemble_439_pt1 | contig 9617 bp, 6 predicted proteins | sample X430_Giraffe__metabat2_high_PE_008 | metagenome-assembled genome bin X430_Giraffe
GTATTTAATATCTCAAGAGCCTCTGAAAAGAATTGTTCCATGTGAATATATTTTTGTGATTTACAAAGGTAACACAAATTAAGACAATCTGCAAAAGGATTGGTCATTTTTAGAAAAAAGAACAGCAAGTACATAGCTTATTGCCACCTTTTTTGTAAATTTGCAGAAATAAAACTTTCATTATTCTAAAAACTCATTATGAAACGATTTCATGCTATATGCCTATTTCTCTTCATCTGCTGCGTATCGGCAATGGCACAGGCAAAACCATCGGTAAGTATTCTTGGTGACTCATACTCTACATTTGAGGGTTACCTCACTCCCGACACCATGGATATATGGTATTTCGAGAACAAACAAGACCCGCGACGCACTGACGTGAAGAGCGTGAGCGAGACATGGTGGATGCAGCTGATAAAGAAGAGGAACTGGAAACTGGAACTGAACAACTCATGGTCGGGTTCGACAATATGCTATACGGGCTATGGCGACGAGGACTACAGACTGCGCTCATTCATCACACGTGTGCCGGCACTGGGCAGTCCTGACATCATTCTTATCTTTGGTGGCACCAACGACTCATGGTCGAATGCTCCTGTAGGAGAATATAAATATGCCGATTGGCGCAGGGCTGACCTATATACCTTCCGTCCTGCCATGGCATGCATGCTGCATAAAATAAAGGAACGCTACCCTACTGCCGATATCTATTTCATCTCTAACGATGGCTTGAAACCTGAGATTACAGAGTCTATGGCACAGATATGCAAGCACTATGACGTGCCAATGATACAATTGGAGAACATCAGCAAAACTGCTGGTCATCCAAATGTAAAGGGTATGACACAAATTGCGGAACAGTTGGACAAAGCGATAAAATAGTGATGAAAAAGTTTTTTATATTCATTGCATTATTGTCGGCGCTACCGACAATTACATGGGCACAGATTGAAGTGGCAAGATACTACAACGACTGCAAGGGAGCTGTGAGCTATACCTTTGATGACGGGATGATAGAGCACTATACCCTGTTATTTCCAGAACTGAAGCAGCGCGGCATCAAGGGCACTTTCGCCATCAACGGCGCTTTCATCGGCGGCAAATGGAAGAAAAGCAAAGCCGCCTCATGGGCACAGTTGCGTGAGATGGCAGCAGACGGACAGGAACTGAGCAACCATGCATGGAAGCACCGCAAACTGACAAAGCTCAGCTATGAGGAGATGCGCATGGAGGTGCAACGCAACGACACACTGATATACGACAGTGCGGGTGTGTTTCCACGCACATTCATTTATCCATACAACAGCAAAAACGACACCGTGGTAGAGTTATGCTCAAAAGACCGTGTGGGTACCCGCACACGACAGGTGGCTGTAGGCAGCAAGCGAGACTCTACATGGTTGCGCCAATGGGTTGACGGACTGGTGGAGAAGGGCGAATGGGGCATTGGCATGACCCACGGCATAACCTTTGGCTACGATTCCATAGGCACAGACCCGTCACGCTTTTGGAAGCATCTTGATTATGTGTGCACAATAAAAGACAGACTGTGGGTGGCTACATTCCACGATGTTTCGGCATACGTGGCTGAGCGCGACAATATAAAACTGGATATCAAGAGGAGCAAGAAGAAAACTATAATCACTCCTATACTTACCTTAGACAAGAAGCTGTTTAATCACCCACTGACACTTGTCATTGAAACAGACAAGCCTATCAAGGTAAAGCAAGATGGGAAGTGGCTTGAAACAAAACGGGTGAACAACAGAGTAATAACGAATTTTAATCCGAATGGAGGGAGAATTTTAATTAGGAGTTAGGAGTTAAGAGTTAGGAGTTAAGAGTTAAGAGTTAGGAGTTAGGAGTTAGGAGTTAAAGGGAGTAAAAGGCCGATACCTTTAGGAGTTCTGACATTAGTAGGGAGCCGGGAAAACGTCTTCTCAAAGGGCAGATACGCCGATCTGCCCCTACAACAACTCACAACTTGATGCAAACAACTTGTCAACTTGTGAACTCGTTAAATTGCGAAGCACTCAACTCGTCAACTTGTTTACTTGTCAACTCGTCAACTTGTTAACTCGTTTACTTGTTTACTCGTTTACTCGTCAACTAAAAAAAACATATAATATGAAGAAACTAATCCTTGGAGCATTCTCATTGCTCCTTACAATATCAGCTGATGCTGAAGTAAAACTGGCAAAGGTGTTTACCAATAATATGGTATTGCAACAGCAAAAAACTCTCAGGGTGTGGGGAACTGCCGACACCGGTGAGAAGGTGACTGTAAGGGTTGGCAAACAGACGGCTAAAGCCGTTGCCGATAGTCTGGGCAAATGGTCTGTGGTATTAGCACCGATGAAAGCCTCTGCCAAAGAGGTGCGCTTCGTTGTAAACGGCAAAAGCAATAAGATAACATTGAGCAATGTGCTCATCGGTGAGGTTTGGCTTGCTGGTGGACAGTCTAACATGGAGTATTCTATGGCAGAGCATCCTAAATACTGCAAACCAAGAAAGGGCGCCCCCGACCGTCTGCAAAAAGAATATGAGAGCGCCAACAACCCAATGATACGCATAATGCATGTGCGAAAGGAGCTGAAGACTGATACACTGCCAAGCGTTGGATGGCAGATGATAGACCGCCAGTCGCTCAAGCCTTTCTCGGCACCAGCTTATTTCTTTGCTAAGAGTCTGCAGGATAGTCTTAAAGTGCCTGTGGGCATCATCCACTCTTCATGGGGAGGCACATCGATAGAGACATGGACACCTGTGGAGGACTACCGCCACTCATCTGCCTTCGCAAAGCAGATGAAAGGTGACAAACTAACAACAACAGGCGAGACTGTGGGCAACCGCTACAAAAAGATGATAGAACCAATGGCACCATTTGCCATACGCGGATTCCTGTGGTATCAGGGCGAAAGCAACCTTATCATGGGCGACTACGGAATATACACGGAGAAGATGAAGCTGTTGGTGAACGGCTGGCGCAAGGCTTTTGCTGATCAGTCGCTGGCGTTCTACTACGCCCAGATATCACCTTATCTATACAGTGCGCGCAAGACGGATGCCGACCCAAAGACATGGCAGGACCTGGCACGCTTCTGGGAAGCACAGACTCATTGTCTTGACGTGATACCAAACACTGGCATGATTGTAACAACTGATATACCTGAAGACCTGAGCGACATTCATCCGTCATACAAATGGACTGTGGGCGAGCGTCTGGCGCTGCAGGCACTCAACAAGACCTATGGCAGAACAGACTTGGTGTGCGACGGTCCAATGGTGAACACGGTAACACTTACGGATGAGCATGTGGTGATTGACTTCAAAAATGCTGACGGCGGACTAATGACACGTGACGGAAAAGCAGCCGACTGGTTTACAGTACGCACAAAGTGGAACAGATATGTGAAGACTAATGTTGAGTTGAAAGGCAATAAGGCATACATCAAGCGCAAGGACCTAAGCAATCCTATCGAGGTGCGCTTTGGATGGGATGAGACGGCACAACCAAACCTTGTAAACGGCGCAGGACTGCCTGCTGTTCCTTTCAGATGGATAATCACACCGCCTGTGAAGAATGTGAAGAAATAATATTATATGAATTGAAACAATAAAAGATACAGACTATATGAAAAACTTATTTTTGACTATTATGCTGGTTTTGCTCCCTGGCGTTATGGTAACGGCAGAGACAAAGACCGTAAGTTCACCTGATGGTAAACTGGTGGTAACCATTGACAGCGAGAACGGCAAGGCGTTCTATTCTGTAAAGTACAACAACAAGCAGATGATTGAGCGCTCACAACTGGGTGTGGATGCTAATATTGCTGACTTTACAAACGGACTGACACTGGTGAAAACAGATGAGAAACGCATAGACGAGACATACAGCCTGCGCACAGCTAAAACATCAAAGGTGCACTATCAGGCAAATCAGTTGAACCTGACATACGACACAAAGCGCAAACATCAGATGGTGGTTACGTTCAACGTGGCAAACAACGACGTGGCTTTCCGCTACTCATTCCCACAGACAGGAGAGACATCGTGCATGGTTGTAAACGGTGAGGCAACGGCCTTTAAACTTCCACAGCACACCACAACATTCATTTGTCCGCAGTCTGATGCCATGGTTGGTTGGAAGCGCACTAAGCCAAGCTATGAGGAGGAGTACGCGGCTGATGCGCCTATGAACGTGAAGTCAAAGTATGGTCAGGGCTATACCTTCCCATGCTTATTCCGTGTGGGCGAAGAAGGATGGGTGCTTATCAGCGAGACGGGCACAAACGGAGAGTATGTTGGTTGCCACATTGCCGACTATGATGCAGAGAAGGGCTATCAGATAGCATTCCCTATGCCGGGCGAGGCCAACGGCATTGGCACTACAAGTGCAGGCGTGAGCATCCCAGGCGCCACTCCATGGCGCACCATCACTGTGGGCGAGACACTGAAACCGATAGTAGAAACCACTGTGGCTTACGATGTGGTGCCTCAGATGTATGAGCCAAGCGAGGACTATAAGGCTGGCCGATACACATGGAGCTGGATTGTATGGCAGGACAACTCTGTGAACTTCAACGACCAGGTGAAATTCATTGACTTGGCTTCTGCCATGGGCTATGAGTATTGCCTTGTCGATGGTCTGTGGGACAAGCAGATTGGACGTAAGCGCATAGAACAGTTGGCAGCTTATGCCAAGACTAAGAACGTGAAACTGATGCTGTGGTACAACAGCAACGGCTATCAGAACGATGCGCCACAGGGACCGAAGTTCGGCATGAACACCAGCATCAACCGCAAGCGTGAGATGGCATGGATGAAGAAAATGGGAGTCAAGGGCATAAAAGTGGATTTCTTTGGTGGCGATAAGCAACAGACAATGCAGCTCTACGAGGATATACTTAGCGATGCCAATGATTATGGTATTCAGGTAATATTCCACGGCTGTACACTGCCACGCGGATGGGAGCGCATGTATCCTAACTTCATATCATCAGAGGCTGTGCTGGCTTCAGAAAACGTAATCTTTACCACACACCATGCCGCACAGGAACCGTTTGAGCTTACCATGCACCCATTCTGCCGCAACACCGTGGCATCGATGGACTGGGGTGGCACCATCATGAACAGATATATGTCACGGGACAATAAGAGCCGTCATCCTCGTCAGACAACCGATGTGTTTGAGATGGCTGCGGGCATCATGAATCAGGCTGCCATACAGTGCATAGCTATGTGTCCTAACAACTTGACAGACATTCCTCAGTTTGAGATTGACTGGCTGAAACAAGTGCCTACAACATGGGATGAGACACGCTTCATAGACGGTTATCCGGGCAAGTATGCCGTACTGGCACGCCGTAGCGGTGACAAATGGTACATTGTTGGTCTCAACGCCTTAAAGGAACCTCTCAAGCTCACTCTAGACCTGCCAATGTTTGAGGGCAAAGAGTTCACCATTTATAGCGACAAACCGCTGAAGAAAGACCAGAAGTTTGCAGAGGCAGAGATGAAGCAGGGCAAGCTCAACAAGAAAGGACAAGTGAAAGTGACCATACAGCCTAATGGCGGATTGATAATTAATTAGGTTGTGAGATTTCATAATGAATTTCATAGGGGTTCATAGAGTTTCCTAGGACCTCCTGGGGTTCCTAAACCTAAAACCTGAAAAGTAGACTCTAAAACATGCAGTGGACAGACAGGATAAGACAGGTAAAGATAATACTGGTGGTTGCCGCAATAATCATTGCGGTGGTATCACTTTTGGTATCTAACTTCCTCGTTGAGGACCTCTCACGTGAGGAGCGCAACAGAATGGAGGTGTGGGCAGAGGCGCTGCATGCGCTCAACAATGCTGATGAGACCACAGACCTGTCGTTAGTGCTGAGCGTTATCCAAGGCAACAACACAATACCTGTGATTGTTCTTGACCCCGACTATAATGTGATGGACTATCGCAATATTGAGATAGAGGCTGACAACTATGCCGACTCGCTTGCATACGTGGCGAAGTTGGGTAAACGTATGTATGAATCGGACAGGTTTATAAAGATAGAACTGGCGGGGACCGATACAGACAAGAACTACCAGCTAGTATGCTACGACGAGTCTATCATGCTCAAACGACTATTCTCTTATCCATACGTACAGTTGGGCGTGGTGCTCATCTTCGTCGTCATAGCCATCTTTGCGCTATTGTCATCGAAACGGGCGGAGCAGAATAAGGTATGGGTAGGACTGTCTAAGGAGACCGCCCATCAGTTGGGCACGCCGATATCCAGTCTCATGGCATGGGTGGAGATTCTCAAGGAGACCTATCCGGAAGATGAGTTGATACCTGAGATGAATAAGGATGTGGAACGTCTGGAACGCATAGCCGAGCGCTTCTCTAAGATTGGTTCTATTCCTGAGCCTGTGATTTCAAGCGTAAACGAAGTGTTAGAGCATGTCATCGACTATATGGATCGCCGTACCTCCAAGAAGGTTATCATTGAAAGACGATTCCCCAGCCATGAGGTAAAAGCACGAATGAACGCTTCACTCTTTGAATGGGTAATAGAAAACCTCTGCAAGAATGCCGTTGATGCCATGGAGGGTGCAGGCAAGATAACACTTACCATGACAGAAGAAGGCAATAAAACCGTTATTGAAGTGACAGACAATGGCAAGGGTATAAAAAAGAAAGACATCAAGAGCGTGTTTACTCCTGGATTCACAACAAAGAAACGCGGATGGGGATTAGGACTATCGCTGGCTAAACGCATTGTGGAGGAATACCATCACGGCAAGATATTTGTGAAGAACTCAGAATTAGGCAAGGGCACGACTTTCCGAATTGAACTGAACAAATAAAACCCACCATATTAATATAAAAGCACAACACCTTGCGAAACATCGAAACTGGTTTCGCAAGGTGTTGTCATATTACATTGTTTTATTTTGTCTAAGGAAACAATACAAGCAGATGTGATTAGAACTCACCTCCACCGCCGTAGCCGCCTTGCATCTCAAAAGAATCGTTCATCTCGTTCTGCATCTGCGGTTTCTTCTTTGCCTTCATATTACCAAAATTCCATGTAAGAACAAAGTTCACACGAGGGTCGCGCCAGTTTTCCTGATAGCGCTCAAAGGTATCGTTACCTGTATATGTTTTCCAGCGGCGGGTGTTAAACACATCGCGCCAGTTTACAGACAACGAGATAGCTCTGTTAAAGAATGTCTTACGCAATCCTAAGTCAAGACTGGCATTTGGTTTGCGATAACCTTGTGTGACAATGCGTTTTGAGCGGTAGTTTCCTGTAGCCTGCAAAGAGATGTCGTATGGAAGAATCAGACTGGCAAGGATTCTGGCATCCCATGAGAAATTCTCGTTGCCCTCTCCCTTTACAACCTGGTCGTAGATGTTATAATTAAATCCATCCAACTTGTAATAATACGCATTGACAGTAGTTGTCAAATCGAGTATGCGCCACAGGCGGTTCTTACCTATAATCTCTACTCCGGCACTCTGACTCTTAGCAAGGTTCTCACTGGTAGAATACATCGTGTCGTTGACATTATATGATACACGCTCTATCACATCAGTTGTAGGACGATAATATGCTCCCAAAGACAGTGAATGATTTTCCCATGTCTTAAGGAAGTTAAGCGTGAAAGAATTAGAAAACTCTGGTGTCAATTCAGGATTACCAAATGTCACCATCGAAGCGTCGTTAGTATTCTTGAAGTTATTAAGCTGACCACCCCATGGACGGCGCATGCGACGGGTGTAATTGAGTTGTATCTGAGCTGTCTCTGTTATAGGATAGTTGAGGAACAGACTTGGGAAGAGTTCGAAGAAGTCCTTCTTAAAAGGTTCAAAGCGCTTGCTCGCATCATGCTCCTGCTCATAGTTGTAGCTTTCTGTGTTCACCTTCCAGTATTCTCCACGCAGTCCTGCCATAACACCTAGCTTGCCAATCTTTGTATTCACTGTGGCATAGAAAGCATGGATATCCATATCATAGATAAAGCGGTTGTAATAATCCTCATCCACCTTCATGTTAGCACCATTCCAGCTGGTATTGTCGCTAAACGACTCCTGAGGCGTATTCTCACGTGACAAACGACCATTATATCCTGCCTCAAGCTTAAGATTATCGGTTATCTGGTTCTCATAATCCACACGCGCTTCCCATGAGTTGTTGTCAATGTGCATAGGGCGATACTGATAACTATATGTTGTAGGCTGTGAGCCATCAAGCCATAACGTGCTATCCTGATAATAACTCTCATTATCGCTCTTCCACTTATGATATGAGAAATTCATGGTAAGCATATTCTTCTCACCAAACTTATGGATATAGCCTAATTCAGCATTATACATATTCATATCTCCCTCACCACTGTTCTTACGGTGCATGATATAACTATCTGTCAATGCTCCAATTGTTCCATAGCGATATGGAGTGAAACTTGTATTCTCATTATTGCCAAACATGGCCATTCCGCCAATAGTCAGCTCATCTTTATCTGTCATGTACCATGTCAAACCAGCACGAGAAAAGAGATTGCCACCTGTATTATCGTTCTCACTCTCATAGTTCTGGTAGGTCTGACTCATTAGATATGACTGCTCGCTAAGCGAACCTCCACCACCCTGACGGGCACGATAACCTACATTGGCGTAAGCATCCAGTTTGCCGCTTGAATAATTAATATTACCTCCTGTATTCCAGCCGCCTTGTGTATCTACGCCAGCACGCAAAGAACCATAGTAACCAGCCTTGCGGTCTTTCTTCAATATGATATTAATAATACCTGCAGAGCCCTCAGCACTATATTTTGCACTTGGATTATCTATAACCTCAATCTTCTCAATGCTCTCTGCTGGTATCTGTTGTAATATCTCACCACGGTTTTCTGCGGTAAGTCCACTTGACTTACCATTTATCCATACCTCAACACTAGTATTACCTCTAAGAGAAATTTCACCATCAGTAGTAACCTCTACAGATGGAATATTCTCGAGAAGTTCACTGACTGAACCTCCTGCAGCTGCAAGCACCTGGTCTACGGTGAAAGTCTTCCTGTCTACCTCAAGTTTCATCTGTGAGCGCTGCCCTGTTACCTTTACCTCCTTAAGGGTCTGCTGGTCTTCAGATATATAAATTGCTGTATAGTGAGCAGATTTATTCTTGTCAGAAAGGACGATACTGCGTGTAGTGTTCTTATAACCTACATAAGAAACTACAAGCGAATAACTGCCGTATGGCACATCCTCTAAATGAAAATGGCCTGTAGCATCAGTTATTGCTCCCTTCACCATCTTACCATTCTTAACATCTGTAAGACGTATATTAACAAACTGGAGAACATCGTTTGTCTGCTTATCCAAGACACGTCCTTTTACAGAACCTTGCGCCATTGCAATAACAGCGCTGACTAAAAACAATCCTAATAAAACAAATTTTTTCATATAATATTTTTGACGTTTCAGAAAGTTATAAGTAACATTCTTAGATACATATTTTTATTTTATTAACGTTAGGAATCTTAGTTGGCAAGTTGAGTGCTTTGCAAGTTGACTCACTACTGCAAAACAACTTGTTTTGGTTTGCGAAATGATAGGT
>X430_Giraffe__coassemble_440_pt1 | contig 9602 bp, 9 predicted proteins | sample X430_Giraffe__metabat2_high_PE_008 | metagenome-assembled genome bin X430_Giraffe
ATAGACCTATACTACAAAAATAAGCCACGGATATTTGCAACTGTGCCGTTTTTTTTGTATATTTGCAATTAGATGGTATTCTTTGCCAAATATATCGCTTTTCTACTGAATTATTTGAGTTTAATATATTTTTATTATTTACCTAAAATTATTACAGAGATATGGAAGAAACAAAGAATGATGTTTTGCTTACCGATGGACAGCACAGACCAAAGGCTGTTCAGACGGTGGTAGCAGTGCTGTTTGTTGTGCAGGCGCTACTATCAATGTTTGGAGCAAGTCTTTTGCTAGCATTAGGCCAGAGTATGGAACTATCTTATCTTATTTCTGATGGCGGATATGCTCTATTGGCTGTTTGTTGGGCAATGCTTGCTATGCATGCAAACAATAAGGCTACACGTTTGGCGATGTTGATTATGGCTGGTGCTAATATAGTATTTGTTTTTTTGCTTTTCCTAAACTTCCAGCAAATCATAGTGGGTGACGTCATTAAAGTAATATCTGTAATATGGTTATTAGCAATTCTTTACTCATTAAGTCTTGTTATGACCAATGCTCAATTGTCTCAAAACAATAAAAAATGGGTGAATGTTGTTGTTGCAATAAATTGTATCTCATTATCTTTTAGTACTGTTAATATTTTCGTTGGCGATTACTTGTCTATGCTGTTTAAAGGTGATAACTTTCTTGCACACTATTACTTTTCAGGTGGCTACCTGAATTATTGGGTTTGGGTGACAACTGTATTGCATGTTATAGGATTATGTAAATTGGCGCGCTCTGAAGCTTTTGGGGGTAAATACGATGAGATAGCAGAACCAAATCTCTCTCCATTCAACAGGTGGATGGCGGCGGCGTTTGTAGTTCCTTCTATAGTGACGCTTGCCATATATTTGTTGTATGCCAATAGTAATTTATTCATTTAAAAACAATTTACAGTTATGAGTATCAATGACAAGATAACATTTTTCTATACACTGGAAGAGAGTATATGGAACAATAAGGTGGATGCCAACAGGTATCTGGCAACACTAAGCATATTGTTTGTAGCAGTCCTCGGAGGTTTGGCAGGAGGAGGTTCTGCATTAGAGAGTTTTTTCAACTGGGACACGGCCCCCTCGCTTTTGGCAATCATAGCCTCATGTGTATTTATCTGGGGCACAAATGTGGCAGAGTCAATAATCGTATCTACCAATCCGCTTGTGGCATTGCTGCGGTCGCTGCTGCTTCTGGTGGTTATGGCTGCGTCCTTTGTGGCAGGTTATGTGCTGGCAGTGGTTGTGATAGTTATTGTGTGCATTACGCTTGTTCTGCTCTTTTGCACGGGAGCGTTGAAGGGTGCTTTGTCTGGTGGAGGAGGCGGTTCTTCAAGCAGTTCCAGCAGTGACGATAAGGAAGTGCTGGATTTCGGAATGGGAGACAGGGAAACTGGTACGTCTTCGTGGGACAAGAACACATTCTATGGCGACTCGGGCAGAGTGTACGACCGTCAGGATGATGGCAGCTGGACTCAAAGATAATCCGAGAAGCAGCTTATCTTACAAAATATAAATGACAATATAATTTTAGGTTTATGCAAATAAGTAAATATCAGATATACATGACCGCTCTTGTGGCTGCCATTGTGATAATATGTTTTGGCATAGTGCTGTATGGCACGCGTAATGTTAAAAAGGAGATAAATCAGGAAGAGACAGAGACCGTGCTTGAGTCGGAAACATGTGCTGAGTCAGCAGGTGAAGACGAGTGGGCGGCAGAGCGTACTGAACAATTCAGATTAGACGTTTCAAAGGATAATATCCATCCGTATGATGTGGCATGTGAGCGCAAATTGACAGAAGATGATTTGGCAGGCATGAGCAAGAAGGAACTGCGCATTATGCGTAACTGGATATTTGCCCGCCATGGATATATCTTCAGTACGACTGAGATGAGAAACTATTTTGAACAGCAGCCCTGGTATCAAGGGCGTTATAGCAATGTCACCTCCATGCTTACGGATATTGAGAAATATAATATTAATTTTATAAAGGAACACGAATAATCGGGTTCCTTTACACTTAAATCGGTCATTAGAAATTCGACTTTCTAATGACCGATTTGGGTTTAAGCTTATTTGTTTTGCATCATCTTCGCCCTCATTTGTTTTAGCAGGTCGCTGGCAAAGATAAAGTCGGTGAGTCTTTTGTTTGTCGACTCCATGATATCGCCGCTCACGCCCTGCCACTCCTTATTGCCTTCGTATATGAAGACGATGTTCTCGCCTATGGTGGTCACAGAGTTCATGTCGTGGGTGTTGATGATAGTGGTGATTTTGGAATCGTGGGTGATGCTGCTCAGCAACTCGTCTATAACAAGAGATGTCTTAGGGTCGAGTCCTGAGTTTGGCTCGTCACAAAACAAATACTTAGGATTGAGAGCAATAGCGCGGGCTATGGCTACACGCTTTTGCATGCCACCTGAAATCTCACCTGGATATTTCTTCTCTGCTCCCACAAGGTTTACACGGTCAAGGCAATCCATAGCTCGTCGTGTACGTTCGCGCAAATTCATGTTTGAGAACATGTCAAGCGGAAACATCACATTCTCAAGAACCGTTTGTGAGTCAAATAAAGCAGCGCTCTGGAATATCATACCCATCTCACGGCGCATCATCACTTTCTCGTGCTTGGTCATTGACACAAAATCACGGCCGTCATAAAGAATTTCGCCTGATGTGGGCTCGAGCAGACCAACAAGGTTTTTCATCAGTACAGTCTTACCGCTTCCGCTCTGGCCAATGATAAGGTTGGTCTTCCCATCCTCAAACACGGTGCTGATATTTTTAAGAACCTCCTTGTCATCAAATGACTTGCAGAGATTTTTTATTTCAATCATCGCTTTTTCCTTTTTGTTAAAACAGACTAACTAAGCAACTGTGTCAAAAACACGTCGCTACACAGAATGAGCACACTTGAGCATACAACAGCATCTGTAGATGCCTTGCCCACATTTACGGAACCGCCCTCAACGGTATAGCCGAAATACGACGCAACACTTGATATGATAAAGGCGAAAAACAAACTCTTGATGATACTCATCCAAACGAACCATGAGTTGAAATTGTGTTGCAAGCCCAAGGTAAGGTCTTCAGGAGAGAGCACATGGCCAACGTATGCAGTGGCATAAGCTCCAAGAATACCTGTGGCAGAAGAGAAGATTACGAGGAACGGCATGATGGTAATCATACCAAGAATCTTGGGAAGTATAAGATAGCATGCAGAGTTGACACCCATGATGTCGAGAGCGTCAATCTGCTGTGTTACCCTCATAGTTCCTATCTCAGAAGCAATGTTGGAACCAACCTTGCCAGCAAGAATCAAGCACATGATGCTTGATGAGAACTCAAGAAGCATAATCTCGCGAGTGGTATATCCGGTAACCCACCTCGGCATCCATGGACTCTGAATATTGAGCTTCATCTGAATGCAGATTACAGCTCCGATAAAGAAAGAGATGAGAAGAACTATGCCAATAGAATTGACGCCAAGCTGTGCCATCTCCTTTATGTATTCCTTGCCAAACATTCTCATTCGCTCTGGCTTTGAAAAGGTGCGCCCCATTAATAAAAGGTAATTGCCAAGAGTCTCGAGATATTTATTTATAAGCATTTCGTATCCTGTTTTGTTATTGCGATGCAAAGTTACTATTAATAAGTGAAAAGCGAAAAATGAAAGGTGAAAAATATTTTCGTTGATAAAGTTTTTAAATATTTTTATTAGACTATGGTCTTCATATTACATTAAAATAACTACCTTTGCACTAAATATCAAGGATAATATGGACGAAATCAAGAATAAAGACAGTGAGGGCATGGTGCTCAGAACCGAAGGACTGGTCAAGATCTACGGCAAGAGAACAGTTGTCAACGATGTGTCAATACATGTAAAGCAAGGAGAAATTGTTGGATTGTTAGGCCCGAACGGTGCTGGCAAGACCACTTCTTTCTATATGACCACAGGTCTTGTTGTGCCAAATGCCGGACATATATACTTGGACGATCTCGATATAACCAATTATCCTGTATATAAACGTGCTCGTGCAGGTGTGGGGTATCTGGCTCAAGAGGCTTCGGTGTTTCGCAAGATGAGTACCGAGGATAATATCATGAGCGTGCTCGAGATGCGAAAAGACTTGACAAAGGAGCAACGCGAGGAAAAACTGGAAAGTCTGCTGAGCGAGTTTAGTTTGAATAAGGTGCGCAAGAACATGGGCGACCGTCTTTCTGGAGGTGAGCGCAGGCGCACTGAGATAGCCCGCTGTCTTGCTATTGAGCCTAAGTTTATTATGCTCGATGAACCATTTGCCGGTGTAGACCCTATTGCGGTAGAGGAGATTCAGCAGGTGGTATGGAAGCTTAAGGACCGTAATATAGGTATTCTTATTACCGACCATAACGTTCAGGAAACACTAACTATTACCGATCGTGCCTATCTGTTGTTTGAGGGAAGGATATTGTTCCAAGGCAACCCAGAGGAATTGTCAGAAAACCCAATAGTGCGTGAGAAATATCTTGGTACTGGTTTTGTGCTTCGCAAAAAAGATTTCCAATTGCTTGAAGAGGAGCGTCTGGCAAAGTTGGCAGCAGAGGAAAAATATTAATCTCACTCTTCTTGTAAAGTCGGTAGGTTTTTAACAATGCTTAATGTTAATTTTTCAAAAACATTAGGCAGTTCGCCTATTTATCAGTAATTTTGCGCCCTAAAAGCAAAAAGCATTTATAGAATATTAATTAATTATTAAATAATAAGATGAAAATTTTATTTGAAAACAATGACAAGGTTAATGGTTTGCTGACATTGACCATTGAGAAAGATGACTATCAGCCAGAAGTGGATAAGACACTTAAGGACTACCGCAAGAAGGCCAATATACCTGGTTTCCGTCCAGGTCAGGCACCAGCTTCATTGATTAAGCGCCAGTATGGCACTGCCGTTAAGGTTGACGTTGTTAACAAGATGCTTGGTGAGAAGATTTACGAATATATCCGTGAGTACAAGATACAGATGCTCGGAGAGCCACTGCCTAACACAGAGAAGCAGAAGGAGATAGACATGGAGAAGGACGAAGTGTTTGAGTTCGTATTCGATATCGCTGTGGCACCTGAGTTCAATATCGAACTGAACAATAATGATTCAATCGATTACTATGATGTAGAGGTTGACGACAAACTCGTAGACCAGCAGATTGATATGTTCGCTTCACGTTCAGGAAAATATGAGAAGGTAGAAGAGTATGATGCAGCACAGAACGATATGCTTAAGGGTGATATCCGTGAGCTTGACGCCGACGGCAACACTAAAGAAGACGGTATCGTAGTAGAGGGTGCAGTTCTCATGCCAAGCTATATCAAGGTTGATGAGCAGAAGGCTTTGTTTGATGGCGCTAAGCTCGGCAATATCATAACATTCAACCCAAGAAAGGCATATCCAGAGAATGATGTTGAGGTGTCTTCACTGCTTAAGGTTGATAAGGAGAAGGTGGCTGACCTTACATCTGACTTCACATATCAGATTACAGAAATCTCACGCTTTACAAAGGCTGAGGTAAACCAGGCTCTCTTCGATCAGGTTTACGGTGAGGGTACAGTAACAGACGAGAAGGCTTTCCGTGAGAAGGTGGCAGAGGGCATTAAGCTCCAGCTCCAGGGCGATCAGGACTATAAGTTCCTGGTAGATGCTCGTGCTTACGCTGAGGCTAAGGTTGGTGAGCTGCAGTTCCCAACAGAACTTCTCAAGAAGGTAATGCTCAACAACAATAAGGACAAGGGTGAGAAGTTTGTTGATGAGAACTTCGATGCAAGCATCAAGGAACTGAAGTGGCATCTTATCAAGGAGCAGCTTGTGGCAGCTAACCAGATTAAGATTGAGGATGCTGATGTTAAGGCAGTGGCAAAGTTGGCTGCACGCGCTCAGTTCGCTCAGTATGGCATGACAAATATTCCAGAGGAGTATCTTGAGAACTATGCAGAAAGCATGCTCAAGGACCGCAAGAATATAGACAGTCTTGTTGACCGTGCTGTCGACATGAAACTTACAGCTGCCCTGAAGAGCGTAGTCAAGCTTAACGAGAAGAAAGTTTCGCTTGATGAGTTCAACAAGTTGTTTGCATAAAAAATAATATTTTTTTGAAAAAATAATCTCAATTATAAGGAGGTTATCGACTTTTTTTACTAATTTTGTTCCTACGAACAGAATTGTAAGGTCGATAACCTTCTTTTTTTACTTGTATCTAAACTAAGATTAAAAACGCAATTATGAAAGATTTCAGGAAATATGCAACAAAACATTTAGGCATCAATGGAATGGTGCTTGACGATGTGATAAGCGTTCAGTCGCAATACCTTAACCCATATATACTTGAGGAAAGACAGCTGAATGTGACACAGATGGATGTGTTCTCAAGGTTGATGATGGACAGAATAATCTTCTTGGGAACCCAGATAGACGACTATACTGCTAATACGCTGCAGGCACAGCTGTTGTATCTCGACTCGGTAGACCCAGGAAAAGACATATCTATATATATTAACTCGCCAGGCGGAAGCGTTACCGCTGGTCTTGGTATCTATGACACTATGCAGTTTATTAGCAGTGACGTAGCTACCATTTGTACAGGTATGGCTGCTTCAATGGGTGCTGTGCTCCTAGTGGCTGGCGCAGAAGGTAAGCGCTCAGCATTGCCACACAGCCGTGTGATGATTCACCAGCCATTGGGCGGTGTGCAGGGACAGGCATCAGACATTGAGATAGAGGCAAAGGAAATACGTAAATTCAAAGAAGAACTTTACACAATCATTTCAGAACACTCGCATACTCCATTTGATAAAGTATGGGCAGACTCTGACCGTAACTATTGGATGACAGCTGAAGAGGCGAAGGAGTATGGTATGATAGACAACGTGCTTAAGAAGAAATGAAGAAAACGTGCAATTTTTGCGGAAGAGGTGAAAAAGAAGTAGGACTGCTTATAACAGGACTTAATGGATTTATCTGTGAGGACTGTTCATTGCGGGCTTATGAGATTCTTCAGGAGTCTGGAATCCTTCATCCGAAGAAAAAAGATGATGGCGGCAAGTTCCAGTTGAAAAAGGTGCCAAAGCCTAAAGATATAAAGAAACATCTTGATGACTATGTCATAGGACAGGATGAGGCAAAGAAATATCTGTCGGTAGCTGTGTATAATCACTATAAGCGATTGCAGCAGCCTGTTGACGACAATGGCGTAGAGATAGAAAAGAGCAATATAATAATGGTGGGAAGCACAGGAACGGGAAAAACCCTGCTTGCTCGCACCATAGCAAAGTTGCTTGATGTGCCTTTCACGATTGTAGACGCAACGGTGTTTACTGAGGCTGGATACGTTGGAGAGGATGTGGAGAGTATTCTCTCGCGCTTGTTGCAAGTGGCAGACTATGATGTTAAAGCTGCCGAACGCGGAATCGTGTTTATTGATGAGATAGATAAGATAGCACGCAAGAGCGATAATCCGTCTATCACCCGTGACGTAAGTGGAGAAGGTGTACAGCAGGGACTGCTAAAACTTCTTGAGGGCACAATGGTAAACGTGCCGCCAAAGGGCGGACGCAAACATCCCGATCAGGATTACATCCATGTCGATACAAGAAATATCCTGTTTATCTGCGGTGGTGCCTTCGACGGCATTGAGCGCAAGATAGCACAGCGTATGAACACACATGTGGTAGGATATAACTCTGTACAGAATATTCGCAAGATAGACAAGGGCGACCTTATGAAATATATTGTGCCACAAGACTTGAAGTCTTTTGGCCTTATACCAGAGATTATTGGTCGCTTGCCTGTGCTGACATACCTCAACCCGCTTGACAGAGAGGCGCTTGCTAAGATATTGAAAGAGCCTAAAAACTCTATTGTGCGCCAGTATGAGAAACTGTTCAGTATGGATGGTATAACCCTCACTTTTACTGATGATGCGCTTGACCTGATAGTTGACAAGGCCGTAGAGTATAAGCTTGGTGCCAGAGGCTTGCGCTCAATCGTGGAAAGCGTGATGACAGACGCAATGTTTGAGTTGCCATCAAAGAGGGCAAAGTCGTTTGAGGTAACACGCGATTATGTGCAACAGCAGATAGAAAAATCTAATTTGAGCGTAGTTAATGAAAGTTGATTGCTGACATATATGACAAACAACATTAATCTTACAGAAGCACTGAAGAAGCATTTCGGCTTCGACAAGTTCAAAGGCGACCAGCAGGCGATAATACAAAACCTGCTCGATGGTAATGACACATTTGTTCTGATGCCAACAGGCGGCGGAAAATCATTATGCTACCAGTTGCCGTCACTGTTGATGGACGGTACGGCAATAGTCATTTCTCCTTTGATAGCGCTGATGAAAAACCAAGTGGATGTTATCAGTCATCTCAGTGCTGAGGATGGTGTAGCACACTATCTCAACTCTTCGCTGAACAAGGCTGCTATTGATCAGGTTAAGGCTGATGTTCGTGCTGGTAAGACTAAATTGTTGTATGTAGCGCCAGAGTCGCTTACCAAAGAAGATAATGTTGATTTTCTCAAGACAGTAAAGATTTCATTCTATGCTGTAGATGAGGCTCATTGCATATCAGAGTGGGGACATGATTTCCGTCCAGAGTATCGTCGCATCAGACCGATAATAAACGAGATTGGAAATGCTCCTGTAATAGCCTTGACGGCAACAGCAACAGATAAGGTGCGCACTGATATAAAGAAGAGTCTTGGCATGGTAGATGCGGCAGAGTTTAAAAGCTCGTTCAACAGACCGAACCTTTATTATGAGGTACGCCCAAAAACAAAAGATGTAGACAAGGATATCATTAAGTTTATCAAGCAGCATCCTAATAAGAGTGGTATAATTTATTGTCTCTCACGTAAGAAGGTAGAGGAACTCGCAGCCATACTATGTGCAAATGACATTAAGGCATGCGCATATCATGCTGGACTTGACTCTGTGACACGCACACAGGCACAGGATGATTTCCTGCTTGAGAAGATTGATGTGATTGTGGCAACTATTGCCTTTGGCATGGGTATAGATAAACCGGATGTGAGATTTGTAATTCATTACGACATACCTAAGAGTCTTGAAGGATACTATCAGGAAACAGGACGCTCAGGCCGTGATGGAGGCGAAGGTCTCTGTGTAGCATTCTATGCGCATAAGGATTTGCAGAAGCTCGATAAATTCATGGAGGGCAAACCTGTGGCAGAGCAGGATATCGGCCGCCAGCTATTACAGGAAACGGCAGCTTATGCAGAAACCTCAGTGTGCAGGCGAAAGATGCTGATGCATTACTTTGGAGAAACCTATGAACAGGATAATTGCGGTAACTGTGATAACTGTGTTCGCCCTACAACAAAGATTGAGGGTGAAAAGCAACTGGTGGTAGCATTAACATCAATCTTGGCCATTAAGGAAAACTTCAGGACAGATTATGTCATTGACTTTGTGATGGGAAGGGAAACAAATGAGATTGTTGCCCATAGACACAACCAACTGGAAGAATTTGGCAGTGGTGAGGATTTTGGCGAAAAGATATGGAA
>X430_Giraffe__coassemble_441_pt1 | contig 9596 bp, 6 predicted proteins | sample X430_Giraffe__metabat2_high_PE_008 | metagenome-assembled genome bin X430_Giraffe
GAAGAGGTGTTCCATGTGGATTGATTTTTAAGGACCTCCCCAACCCCTCCCAAGGAGGGGCTAATGAAGGGGATAATAAAAAGGCGCAACCCAAGTTGCGCCTTTTTTATGTTATCAATTCGGGAGTTCAGGAATTAAAGGGAGTCAAATGGAGTTAAAGGCCATTACTTCAGATGCAAACAACTTGTCAACTTGTCAACTCGTCTACTTGTCAACTTTTAATACCCTACTTCACCCAAGTCTGTGTGCGTCCAAGCATACCGAACTTGTCGATTGAGCCTCTGAGGTTAATCTCATTCTTCTTGCTGTCATACTTGATTGACGCATAATATGTGTTTCCGCTCTTTGGGTCGAAAATCTTGCCGTCAACGAGCTGGCCCTTCTTCTCCTTCATGTCCTTTACTACTACAAGACCAAGGTTTTTCTGGTTTGCATCTGGAGAAAGAAGCTTTACGATTTTACCGAAATACTTGTCGCCCTGCTTGTAAATCTTTACCACAGAAACAGCCTTGCCTGTTTTGTCGTCAACTGTTTTCCACTCACCCACGATTTTATCCACTTGAGCGAAAGTTGCAGTCACGCTAATCATAGCCACTGCAAGAAGCATTAAAATTTTCTTCATACAATTATAATTTTGTTGTTTTCGTTCGCAAAGGTACGCATTTTTATTCTATTTGCGAATTTTACTGTTCTAAAACTTGCAATTTAGACAGAAAAAATGGTGATATAAAGCAGGTTTTCTGTGATGTGTCTAATGAATAAAATATATGTTTTAAACGATTACAACGCTGTTGTAATATCTTTACAACGCCTTTGTAAAATTATTACAAGCACCTTGTAGAGGCATTACAAGATGCTTGTAATAAACTTAAAACTAACAAAACCGATTTTAAATGACTATGACTCATATTATGCTAAAATACACATAATTATAATGTAGGTCTCAAAAAAAATAACTATCTTTGCATCATCATTAAATCAGAATCAAACAAATAAATAAGATATGAAAGAATTAGCACTTAAGTACGGATGCAATCCGAACCAGAAGCCTTCACGCATTTACATGACTGAAGGCGAACTGCCAATCGAAGTTATTAACGGCCGTCCTGGCTACATCAACTTCCTCGACGCTCTTAACGCATGGCAGCTTGTAAAGGAACTGAAAGAGGCAACAGGTCTGCCTGCAGCAGCTTCGTTCAAGCACGTGTCACCAGCTGGCGCAGCTGTTGGTCTGCCACTGAGCGACACCTTGAAGAAGATTTATTTCGTTGACGACATCAACGGTCTTGACGAGTCACCAATAGCATGTGCTTATGCTCGTGCACGCGGTGCCGACCGTATGTCATCATACGGCGACTTCATCGCCTTGAGCGACACCTGCGACGCCACCACAGCTCTTATCATCAAGCGTGAGGTGAGCGACGGTGTGATTGCTCCTGACTACACTCCAGAGGCTCTCGAGATACTGAAGGAGAAGCGCAAGGGCACATACAACGTGATTAAGATTGACGTAAACTATCGTCCTGAGGAGATTGAGCGCAAGCAGGTTTACGGCGTAACCTTCGAGCAGGGACGCAACGAGGTGAAGCTCGACGACGAGGCACTCTTTGAGAACATCCCAACAGAGAGCAAGACATTCACTGCAGAGGCTAAGCGCGACCTTATCATCGCCCTTATCACATTGAAATATACACAGTCAAACTCTGTTTGCTACGTTAAGGATGGACAGGCCATCGGCATCGGTGCTGGTCAGCAGAGCCGCATCCACTGTACTCGCCTGGCGGGCAACAAGGCCGACATCTGGTGGTTGCGCCAGCATCCAAAGGTAATGAACCTTCCTTTTATTGACAAGATTCGCCGTGCCGACCGCGACAACACCATCGACGTATATATCTCTGAGGACCACGAGGACGTATTGGCAGAAGGCACATGGCAGTTGTTCTTCAAGGAGAAGCCTGAGGTGCTGACCATGGAAGAGAAGAAGGGGTGGATAGCCAAGAACACTAAGGTGGCTCTGGGCAGCGACGCATTCTTCCCATTCGGCGACAACATCGAGCGCGCCCATAAGAGCGGTGTTGAGTTCATTGCACAGGCAGGCGGTTCTGTACGCGACGACCATGTTATCATGACATGCGACAAGTATGGCATCACCATGGCATTTACTGGAGTTAGATTGTTCCATCATTAATAACAATGCGCGCATTGCTATTAAAAATTACGAATTTTGAATTATGAATTATGATGAGGAAGCTTACTTCGTTGTTATATTTTATAATTCATAATTCGTAATTCATAATTATATATAATATGGATGATTTCGAATTAATTCTTCAAAACGGCATTAACTTCGGTCGCGGCGGACAGAAGAAGACCGACGACGGAAAGATTAAGACCAAGGCAAAGAAGAAAAAATACATTACAGGTGCTCATGGCAGCGGTTCTGCAAAGCAGAAGGCAAAATACCGTGAGCAGAGGGCTAATAGGCATAAGTAACAACAAGTAAACAAGTTGACGAGTTGACAAGTTGACGAGTTGTTTGATTCAGTAAACAAGTTGACGATGAACAATGTAGGGGCAGATCTGCGTATCTGCCCGATGGAGTGACTGACTAATTAAACAAGTTGTAGAAACGTTATGAGAATAGATAATCTCTTTAAAACTCTTGCACTTACAATAAGCATGGTTGTTACTGCAAGCATCTATGCACAGAAACCACAACTGGAATGTTTGCTTGGCGGAGACATCTCCATGCTGACAAAGTATGAGGAAAAAGGAGCCAAATACTATGACATAAATGGCAATAGCATACAGCCGCTGTCTTTCTTCAAGCAAGAGGGCATGAATGCCATGCGAGTGCGATTGTTTGTTGACCCTACCAGCAGTGCAAATACCGACACAAAAGGAGCATGTCAGGACCTGGACTATGTGATAAAACTGGGCAAGCGCATTCAGGAAGCTGGTTATAAACTCATTGTTGATTTCCACTACTCTGACACTTGGGCAGACCCAGGCAAGCAGACACTGCCAAAGGCTTGGGAAGGACTGACAACAGCACAGTTGGCAACAAAGGTCTATGACTACACCACCGACTGTCTTCAGAAGATGAAGGCAGCAGGCGTAAACCCCGACCTCATACAGACGGGCAATGAGATTACATACGGAATGCTTTGGCCAACGGGTCAGGTATATCCAGCTGGCGGCAACGCCACTGGCACAATGGCAAACTTCACTTCTTACCTTAGCAATGCCATCAAGGCTTGTCGTGAACAGTGTCCACAGGCAAAGATTATCCTGCATACAGAGTTGGGCAACTCACACAACAGCACCGTTGTTTTCTTCAAGAAGATGAAGGAATACAATATCGACTTCGATGTTATCGGCCTAAGCTACTACCCTGACTATCACGGCAAGATAGCAACGTTCAATAGTACGCTTACCACACTGGAGGCAAACAACCCTGCCAAACCCATCATGATAATGGAAACTGGCTATGGCTATGAATATGCTTTGCCAGGAGCCAACACATCTTATAAGGAGTTTGCAATTACACAAGACGGACAGGCTGAGTTTGCCAAGACACTCATCAGCACATTGAAACAGCACAGCAATGTAATGGGACTATTCTGGTGGTGGCCGGAGGCAAACGAATATGGCATCAACTGGCAGAACGCCGTTACTGACAGTTGGTGGAACGCATCACTGTTTAACAACCGCAACGGACGTGCCACCAAGGCACTATATGAGCTGAAGAACTTCCTCGTTGATAATCCTGCAGGCATAGAAGGCATTGATGATGACAGACAAATTATCCGAAGAGAATATTACAATCTTCTTGGCAAACCATGCAGTGCAAACAGCAAAGGAGTTAAGATAGAAAAGATTATTTTCAGCGATGGCAAAACAAAAATAAGAAAAACTATATAGCATAAAAAAGACATTTACTAATTAAACAAACATTTATGAAGAAACTATTTACTTTGATGCTGCTTGCAGTTATGGCGATGACCGCAAATGCACAAGACAGAAAGTACTGGGATTTCAGAAATCTCAGTGCAGAAACAATTGAGAACATCATTGCCGATCCAAGCACATGGACAGTGACCAACAAGGATGATGGAACCTTCGACCGCGCGGCCGATGCGAAGAAAATCTCTGGCACACTGAAGGCCAACGGCAAAGCAATAAAGGAACTCGAAGGATTGACTTTCGGTTCTGCTGGTTTGAGCAAGAGCAATAACTTTATGATTGCTACCAACCGTTTCCGCATGACACGCGACAAGATGGAAATCATATTCCCTAAGCTTGCTCCTGGACAGACAATAACCATCCGCGCACGCTCAGCCAACAGCACAGCCACCGACCGCGGCTTTGCTGCTGGCAACGACAACATTGAATATATCTCTGGTCCTAAAGACGGTATCTGCTTGGGCAACCAAGCTGATGGCTACGGCGGTGCCGACTGCCCAGTTGACGAAGACGGCAACTGCACTTTGGTATGGAAGGTAAAGGAAGACCTTGAGGCCGACTCTGTTGAAGTAAAGATAAAGCTCAAGAAAGGCGGTCTTGACATGGCCGAAATCTATATCGACAATGGCAATGACCCTAACTCTAACAAGAAGAAGATTGGCTATCTCTACTCTGGCAACCTTGCAGACGAAATAGCATATAGCATCATCTGCAGCGAGCCAAGCAACGATGTTATAGCCATTGACGTAAACAGCGACATCACAGCTATCACAGCAGACAGTCTGAAAGGCTTCAATGTAACTGTAATATCAAACACCGTAGCTGCCGACAACAGCATCGTGGCTGTTCTTAAGGAGGCTATGCCTTGGACACCAATGCTCAACCTCAATGCCAATCTTTATGCAGCATGGGGCTATGGCGAGGCTGTGCCAAGCGAGAACGGCGTAGTTACCATCAACCAGCCAAAGAACAGTTTGTTTAACAATATTGAGTTTGTTACCGACGAAGAGAACATGCCTGGCGTAAAAGCCATCATCCTCGACCCATTGGTAGGCATAACACTTGGCGAGCACTTTGCAGGCGATGACATACTTGGCATTGACATGTTTGCTCCAGAAGTGGTTGCCATCCATGGCCACAACCTCAATCACAACGGTTACCTCTATTTGCCATACGCATCAAACTCATTTGCTACTCAAGGCGACGCTTCTGTAACACTGCTTCTCAATGCTGTTAACGAGCTGTGCGAGTCAAAAGCAAAAATCACTCAGGTGTCAAAACCAAGTTTCCAGTTTGATTATGCACACCTCAGCACAACCGTTTCTATCAAGAACAGCAATGCTAACGCTATAATGTACTATACTATAGACGGCAGCGAACCAACAACAGCAAGCACTCTCTACACAGAGCCAATCACATTTACCGAAGCTACAACAATCAAGGCAATAGCAGTTGCTGAGGGTTATCTGCAAAGCGACGTCGTAGAAGCTGCCATTGAGATGAAGCAGCTTATGGCTCAGCCTTCTATACAGCAGAGCCACGAGAGCGGTTTGACAACTATTACTCTTGTTCCAGCAACCGAAGGCGACATGCTCTATTATAACTTCACTGGCAGCGACGCTGTTACAGCATCATCTGTTTACGAAGGTCCAATACAGCTCACAAAGCACTGCACCATCACTGCATTCACAGCAGCCAATGGCAACAACCTGCAGTCAGAAACCGTTTCACAAGACATCACCGTGCAAGACGAGAAGATTCGCCTTGACATCGTGTCACACATGGATGGCGGCAGCGCATACAACGTGACAACCTACAAGAATGGTTATAACTTCTATACAAGCGAAATCATTAGCGAAGACATCACCGTAGACGAAAACGGCGAACCAGTTCTTAGCGTTGTATATAAGCCTGCCGATATCATGTCTACCATCGACCCAGGCACCGACTGGATTTTGAAGACATGGGGACAGCCACTCACATATCTCAAGGGTACAACTACCAAGAATGTAGGCGACTGCACTGGCTACAATCCTGACCGCGCAGAAGACCTCATTGACTGTGAGGTAACAAGCAATGCCGTACAGATGTCGGCTGTTAAAGGCACTAACGACCTTGGTGAGAAGGACCCAGCTTCTGCAAGCATTGAGTCAAAGGTGGCATTCCAGGCTCCATTCGACATCGTTACATATATTGGTGGTGAGAATGCTCTTTGCAAGGTTCTCGTTGCTACCGACACCACAGATGTGAACAATTGGAAAGAAATTGGCGAGGTACACGGCGTACAGAAGGAGTATCTCGATGAGAGCGGAACCAACCGTACTGGCCGTATGTGGAGAAAGCAGATTCTCTCTTACGAAGGCACCGACATGGTATTTGTGAAGTTTGCTTCAGACGGCCGTCTGGCAAACATCTACAACATCCTTATCAAGAACCAGGGTGAGAAGTCTAACGACTACATCGCAAACGGCATTGAGAACATCGAAAACGGAAATGATGAAGCAGGCGAGGTTGTTCGCACTATCGTCTATAGCGTTAACGGTGCTCAGGCTGGCAGTCTGTCTAAGGGCATAAACATTGTGAAGAAGATTTATGCCAACGGCAGCGTGAAGACAACAAAGGTTATTGTTAGATAACAACAACTTTATACATAAATAAACTGAAGCGTGCAAACCATCAGGATTGCACGCTTTTTATTTGAAAAAAAAATCGAAATAAAAATATTCATTGATTTAATAATTGATTATCAATATATTTTCGTAATTTTGCAACATATTTACATAGATATATTATCTACAGCAAAATCAGAGATAACATTCACTAACTAAATAAACAAATATGAAGAGAATTTTTACTTTAGTTGCACTTGCCATGGTGATGGTTCTTAGTGCAAATGCTCAGGAGGCCATACGCAAGTCATGGGACTTCCGTGAAGGCTTCAGTTCCAAAACAATCAACGCTCTGAATGCCGACATGACCGAGTATGGTCCAAACAAGCACTGGCGTAACTATGAAAGCGACGCTACAAAGGCTAACGACCAGTTTTTCTTTAGTGCCGCTGACATCGCTGATGCTGACGGCAACGCATGTACATGGTCTGCCGATGTAGCAACACCTATTGCTGAGCTTGAGGGTCTTGGAGTGCCAGGCCGTAAGGCAAAGAAGTTTGTTATTGCCCTTAACGCAAAGATGGGCGAAAACGAAGGCAGCCCTAATGGTTTCCACCCATACGGCAAGAGCTTCATCTGGTTCAACGGTAAGAACGAGACAATGACTTTCAAGGCATATTGCGGCCAGGAAATCAAGATTGGCGTTGAGTCACACAGCAATGCACAGGACCGCGGTATCGGTCTGACAACAAACGCAGGTACACTGACAGCTGTATCAGGCGACCCTACTCCTACATTCTTCAACGAGTGTGTTTGGATGCTTGAAGGTGACCCAACAGAGTTGGCTACACTTACTATCAAGACCACAAACGGTTGCCATATCTATTACATTATCGTAGGCGATGGCGTAAACCCAGAGAAGAACGACAAGGTGGCTTATCTCTACACAGGCGATGTTGAGTCTGACCCAGCTTACAACAAGATTAAGAGCAATGAGGACATCGTTGTTGTACCAGTTGACGCTTCAACAGCAACTATCACAAATGAGTCAATGGCAGAGTACCTGACAACAGTTATCTCTCCATCTGTTCCAGTAGAGAAGGCAGCAGACTTGAAGGCCATCCTTCCATACAACCCAGTGCTCAACCTCAACGCAGCAATGTATGCCGCTTGGGGATATGGTGAGGCAACAGAGGTTAGCAGTATTGCATTCCTTAAGGACACAGCTAACTATGCTAAGCTTCCTATCATGAGAGACATCGAGGCTATTGTGGACGATTCAAACCCAGAGCAGAAGATTGTAGGTGTTGAGCTTACAGCCGATGGCAGCGGTCTTATGGCTGTCAAGCCAAATGAGTATTTCGCTGGCGACGACACAATCATGTATAGCATGGACGACCCATCAGCAGTTATTGTACACCAGCACAACATGCTGCACAATGGTTACATCTACATTCCTTACACAGCAGCTGCTTCTGAGACAACTCTGCAGTTAATCTACAATGCTACCAACATGCTTATTAACTCTAAGAGCGAGGTTACAGCTGTAGCAAAACCACAGATTAAAGCTGTTTACAAAGACAGAAACACTAACGTGACAATGACAGCCGTTCCAACTACACTGCCAAAGCCACAGATATTCTATACAACAGACGGCACAGAGCCAACAGTGAACAGCACACTTTACACTGGTGTACTTAACTTCACAGAGGCAACAACAATCAAGGCTATTGCAACAGCTGAGGGTTACAACCAGAGTGAGGTTGCTACATTCGAGGTTGAGATATTCGACCAGCCAGCTACACCAACAATCAGCTTCACAGCAAACGGCGCTACATCTGAGGTTGCTATCGTTTGCGCTACAGAAGGTGCAGACATTTGGTATAACTTCACTGGCAGCAACGACACAACAAAGTCTATGAAGTATGCAGCTCCTTTCGTTTTGAAGGAGAACACAAACGTTACAGCATTCTCTGAGACTCTCGACAAGGTTTACTCTGAGTTAGCAGAAAAGCGTGTACTCATCAAGGATCCTATCGTACGTGTTGACCAGATTGTTCACTTCAACAGCCAGCTCGAAGGTTTCAGCAACAACACTTATATGTTTGGCATGAAGAATGGTCTGAGCATCTATGATGACATGGGCGACATTGAAGGCGTAGACGAAGAGGGCAACCCTATCTTCCCAATGCGCAAGGACTCTGTATATGTAGTTGCTCCAGACAACAACTTTGCAGTTAAGTCAAACGGTCAGGAACTTATCTATCAGGTATTGTCAGTAGGCAAGGACCCAGGTAATGGCGAAGGTTACAACCCAGCTACAGCAGCCGACGTAAGCGACCTTATCACAAAGAACTGTATCCAGTTTGGCAAGAAGATTGGCGACGAGCCATTCACAGGCCGCATCGAGACAACCAACAAGTATCAGGCACCATTCAACATGCTTGCTTTCGTTGGTACATCAAGCGGCAGCAAGTCACAGATGATATTCCAGGTTTCTAATGACGGTGAAAACTGGCAGGATGCCAATACAGACACTATCTTTGTAAACAACATCAAGCGTCTGTGGAGCAAATACACTGTAAGCTACGAGGGCACTGATGAGGTTTATGTACGCCTCAAGCAAGTTGGCGGAAGCAGCGGCGCACAGGTTTACGACATCTACCTCCTCACAGAGGGTGAGCAGTCTGCTATCGTTAAGGAAGAGATGAAGAAAGAGTGGGATGAGTATGCTACAGGTATCGAGTGCATCGAGAAACCAGAAGCAGACAACGCTCCTGCTGCTATCTACAACATCAACGGTATGCGCATTAACTCACTGCAGCGCGGTTTGAACATCATCAAGATGAGCAACGGCAAAGCAAAGAAGGTGGTTGTGAAATAATTAGCACAATTAATATACAAAAACAGAGGCTGGCATGTGTGTCAGCCTCGGTTTTTTTGTAAAAAGACTTAAAAACAAGAAAAAGTTAGATGTTTTTAGGTATTCTTCATAAGTTTTTACTACTTTTGCAAAAAGAC
>X430_Giraffe__coassemble_448_pt1 | contig 9450 bp, 11 predicted proteins | sample X430_Giraffe__metabat2_high_PE_008 | metagenome-assembled genome bin X430_Giraffe
TTTCTGTACATGCAGCATGAAAAATATAAAATAAAGATGGCAAATTAGTAATTTGATGGGAATAACACCTTGTATTTGCTTGTTTTTCATTATCTTTGCAGTTGAATAACAAAATACATATAAAAATGAAGAAAACTTTTTTGCTATTGTTGGCGGCGGCCATGTGGGTATTTGCTGGTGCAACAACTATTCCAACATTCCCAGACAGGGTATTTAACATTAAAGATTATTATAACGGCAAAGACACAATCTATACTGCTGCTATAAACAATGCAATAATAGACTGCTCAAAACAAGGTGGCGGCAAAGTGCTGATACCAAAAGGTGAGTATCTCACAGGTCCTATACATCTTAAGTCAAACGTACATCTTCATATGGAGGATGGAGTAGTGCTGAGATTCAGTACCGACCCACGGCTTTATGAACCAATCGTGCTCACTCGCATAGAGGGCGCTGACTGCTATAATCTCTCGCCGTTAATTTATGCATACGGTCAGGAGAATATCGCAATTACAGGAAAGGCATTGCTCGACGGACAGGCTACGGCCGCCAACTGGCTTGATCCACACAATATGTATTATCATCTTCAGCCAGATGGACGCACCGCAAGAGATAAGACACAGCTTGTGGAGATGAATAATGCCAAGGTGGATGTAGAGAAGCGCCGCTTTGAAGGAAAGTGCGGCATGCGACCACAGTTTATAAATCTATACAAATGCAAGAACATTCTGCTTGACGGATTCGAGATAAACCGCTCACCATTCTGGCTTGTTCATCCTTTGCTTTGCGAGAATGTTACCGTGCGCAATCTTATTCTTCGCAGTCATGGCAGCAATAATGATGGATGCGACCCTGAGTCGTGTACAGATGTGCTTATCGAAGGTTGTTATTTTGACACAGGTGACGACTGTATAGCAATAAAGTCAGGCAAAGACAACGATGGACGCCGTTGGAACATCCCAAGCAAAGACATTCTTATCCGCAATTGCATTATGCGAGATGGACATGCTGGTGTGGCGATAGGTAGCGAAATATCAGGTAGCGTATATAATGTTACAGTACAAGACTGCTATATGGATAGTCCTAATCTCGACCGCGTGCTGCGCATAAAGTCAAACCCTGCCCGTGGAGGAGAAGTGGCTAATGTAAGAGTTAAAAACATTGAGGTAGGAGTGTGTAAACTGGCCATCGTAGGACTTGAACTTAAGTATTGGTATACAGATAAAGGTCTGTATATGCCATCATTCCATGATATATACGTAGAAAATGTTAGAAGCAAGAAGAGCCGTTATATGATTCATGTAGACGGACTTGAAGGTAAGGAACTAGCTAAAGATATCTATTTCAAAGACTGCAACATTAATGGCGTGACAGAGAAGGAAGTAAACCACTTGGTGGGCGTAGGAAAAATTGCTTTTGACAATGTTACGGTAAACGGCGTTAAGCAGAAGTAAACATTTCAATACCCAACAGGGGCTTTTAATAAATAAAAGTGAACCACTTAGCATTGCTAAACCTATCGTTTAAGGTTGCTAAGTGGTTCACTTATTTTAATTATGTGTATATGCGTATGTTAGATATTCATTGTGTATGTTTTTGACTTTGTTTTTATCATAAATGAATAATTATAACAAAAGTAACAATTATATTTGCATAGAAAGAAAAAAAGTTGTACCTTTGCACCGCAATTTTGCAAAATAACAAATTATTCATTTATTTTTAGTATGAATCAATACGAAACCGTTTTCATTTTGACTCCCGTTTTGTCTGATGAACAGATGAAGGAAACGGTCGCTAAGTTCAAGAATGAACTCACCAAACGTGGTGCAGAGATTCTCAACGAAGAGACCTGGGGATTGAAGAAAATGGCTTATGCTATTCAGAAGAAGTCAACAGGTTTTTATTGCCTGTTAGAGTTCAAGGCAGAGCCATCAGTTATCAAGAAGTTGGATACAGCTTATCGTCGTGATGAGAAAGTTATCCGTTTCATGACAGTTAAACTTGACAAGTATGCTGCAGAATATGCTGAGAAGCGTCGCAACAAGCTTGGTAAAAAAGAGGAGGCTTAAATCATGGCACAGGAAACAGAAATTCGTTATTTGAATGCTCCTTCTATCGATACAAAGAAGAAGAAGTATTGCCGTTTCAAGAAGAGTGGTATCAAGTATATCGATTACAAAGATCCTGAGTTCTTGAAGAAGTTCCTTAACGAGCAGGGTAAGATTCTCCCACGTCGCATCACAGGTACTTCACTTAAGTATCAGCGTCGTGTAGCACAGGCTGTAAAGCGTGCTCGTCAGATTGCTTTGCTTCCTTACGTAACAGACTTGATGAAATAATTAAGGAGGAGACAAAACATGGAATTAATACTTAAAGAAGATATTATCGGTCTTGGATACAAGAACGATATCGTAAATGTTAAGTCTGGTTATGGCCGTAACTATCTTATCCCACAGGGTAAGGCTGTTATCGCTTCAGAATCAGCAAAGAAGGTTCTTGCAGAAAACCTCAAGCAGCAGGCTCACAAACTTGCAGCACAGAAGGCTGCTGCTGAGCAGAAGGCTGAGTCACTCAATGGTGTTGCTCTTACTATTGAGGCTAAGGTTAGTACAACTGGTGCACTCTATGGTTCAGTAACAGCTGCTACTGTTGCTCAGGAGCTCGCTAAGCTTGGCAAGGAAGTTGACCGCAAGATTATCGTTATGCGTGACATCAAGAATGTTGGTGAGTACGTTGCTACAGTTCACTTCCACAAAGAGGTATCTGTTGAGATTCCAGTAACTGTTGTTGCTGAGAATGCAAAAGTTGAGGTTGCTGAAGTTGAGGCACCTGCAGTTGAGGAAACACCAGCAGAAGAGGTTGCAGAATAATTATAATTCTAATCTCAATAATATTAAACCGGATGCAATTAGCATTCGGTTTTTTTGTGTTCACATTTTCAGTGTATATAAGTTGAAAGATGAGGAATTATACATTGTTGCGGTCATTAAATCTGTATATTCTATATTTTATAAGTTTCTCCTGGGTTTCTAGATTCCAATATTTATTTTTATAATACCATTAAAAAATAGGGACATAATCATTGCTGATTACATCCCCATAAAAAAAGAATTATATATGGTTTGTGTTGGTTGATTATATAGTTTTTTTATACTATTCCTTGTGCCATCATAGCTTTAGCTACTTTCATGAAACCGCATACGTTTGCACCCTTCATGTAGTTTATGTAACCATCAGCTTCCTTACCATATTTCACGCAGTTCTCGTGGATATTGGTCATGATGTTGTGCAGCATTTCGTCAACTTGCTCTGCTGACCAGCTTAAGCGTTCTGAATTCTGACTCATTTCCAAACCAGATACAGAAACACCGCCTGCATTTGAAGCCTTTCCTGGTGCATAAAGCAGTTTATTGCTCAAGAAAATATGTATTGCTTCTGGAGTAGATGGCATGTTAGCACCCTCGCTTACGCAGAATATACCATTGTCAACAAGTGTCTGTGCCTGCTCTCCGTTGATCTCGTTCTGTGTTGCGCATGGCATGGCAATATCAGCCTTTTCTCCCCATGGGCGCTCGCCAGCATGGTAAACAGCATTTGGGTATTCCTCAACATACTCCTTGATGCGGCCGCGCTCTATGTTCTTGAGTTCCATGATGTAGTCAAGCTTCTCACGGTCAATACCATCTGGATCATAGATGTAACCGTCAGAGTCAGACATTGTGAGTACGGTTGCGCCTAACTGAAGGCACTTCTCTGCTGCATACTGTGCTACGTTACCAGAACCAGAGATAAGAACTTTCTTGCCCTCTAATGTCTCGCCGCGAGTCTTAAGCATTTCTACGCAGAAGTATACATTACCATAACCTGTAGCCTCAGGACGTATAAGTGAACCTCCAAACTCACGACCCTTGCCTGTGAATACTCCAGTGAACTGATGGCTTAGTTTCTTATACTGGCCAAACATATAACCAACTTCACGGCCTCCTACGCCAATATCACCTGCAGGAACATCCTCGTCTGGACCGATGTGGCGATACAACTCATTTATAAATGCTTGGCAAAAACGCATAACCTCTGCGTCACTCTTACCACGAGGGCTGAAGTCTGAGCCACCCTTGCCACCGCCCATAGGCAGTGTTGTTAATGAATTCTTGAATGTCTGCTCGAAAGCAAGGAATTTAAGAATACCAAGATTTACTGATTTATGAAAACGGATACCACCTTTGTAAGGACCAATTACGTTATTGTGCTGTACGCGGTATCCCATGTTTGTCTGTACGTTACCCTTGTCGTCAACCCATGTCACACGGAATGTGATAATTCGGTCTGGAATGCATAGACGCTCAATAAGATTTGCTCTGTCAAACTCTGGGTGCTTGTTGTATTCTTCCTCAATTGTTGGGAGCACCTCACTTACAGCCTGAATATATTCAGGCTCATTTGGAAATCTTCTCTTCAAATCTTCAACAACTTGTGCTGCATTCATAATCTTTTTCTTTTATTTAGTTCATAATTGATTTTACTTTTACACTCCGATAAGCACCATAATTTGCATTATTTTCGGTTTGCGGGTGCAAAGGTATATTATTTTTTTAAATCTACAAACGTTTTATTAAGAAAAATGAGGAAAAGATTTCATTTTGTTATGAAAAATGTATTTTTGTATAAAAAAATGACACATACGATGTGTTAGTATGTGTCAAAGTGTTATTCTATGATTCCTGCTTCCGTCCATTTGGTGATTAAATTGTCAATGTCGGATATCGCGACGTCTTCTGTTACTTCGTATTCTGACATAAGTAAGCTTACAAGTGTGGATTTGTCAAATTCCATATTGTCGGTTTTCTCCCATAAAAAAGCAGCGGTTTCGTTCATGCTTATAATCTTGCTGAAATCAATATTCTCACGTCCTTCTGCCACAATGATATTCTCGCCACATACCTGGCGGAATTTAAATCCTTTTTTATGTATCATGATGTTATTTTATAAATAGTTTTCTATGTATGAATAGCAAATAGCGTCTTATAGGATATAATCTCATCCAAATCCATGAATATATTTGCCATTTCTTGTTGTCTGTGCTGTCTAAATTTGTTCTTCCTTTTCTGTAAAAACCTATAGCAATGCCTTTGATGTCGCTTCTTTTGCAGTATTCTGGTTTGAGATTGCCGTCGCCTAATAGTGTTATGTCATTCTCTTTAATTGCAATTATTCGGTGTAGTACGTATTGTTCTCTCTTAATTTCTGCAAGAACAACATCGCCAACTTTTATGTCATGAACTGTTTTCAGCAAAGCTTTATCGCGCTTGTCCTCAAGGAATGGCCTCATACTGAATCCTCTGAGTGGAATTGTCACCGTATGGTTCTCGTTAAGAAGTGAAATTACCTCAGGTATTAATATGGCATTTGCAATGTGCAATTTATTTATTTGGCTATTGTTCTGTGGCATATTATTGCGGCTTCCTCGTCTGGTTTGCAGAATAAGGTGTAAATAGGAATGTTTTCAATTATCTTAGTAATTGTATCGCACATAGAGTTGTAAATGTCATTGTCCCATCTCATGGAAGAGCAGGCTGGGAGCATATTGGCAAATGCCATAATTGGATTAAGTCGTTGGATACTGTTGGTCTGCGACCTTTCAATTTTTGTTATTGCACCTAATGCCACTTTGATGTTTCGATAGCATGGTGTCTTGCCGCTCCATGGCGACCCATATAACCAAATGCCATTATCGTCTATGCGCAGTATTGGATTGTCGTCGTTAATCAGTTCTGTATCAGGTATGTGCTTCAGCCATAATGATGAATGAGTGCTTTTGCCTGTGCCGCTTTTTGCTATGAAAGGATATGCGCGGCCATTATGTCCAACACATGAGGCATGGATAAGAAGTGTGTTTTTGCGACTCCCAGCAAATGCAAATGTTAGCATTAATGCATCATTCAAACCAAATGAACGCATATTATGAGAACCGAATAAAGCACATTTGCACATTGAAAAATGCTTGTCTGTAATAAGGGTGCAACATTTATCGCCAGAAATGTTTCTGATGATAAATTGGTAACCGTTATCTTTTGTAATCGATACTTCAGTTTTACCATTACCAGTGTCGATGTCACGTATTAGGCTAACATCAGGTTCTTCCTTTATAGTGTCGTCAACTAGCAAAGTAAATAATAGTTCTCTCCCTTCAGAGCATCTGAAAGGAGAAAATGATGGTAATAGCAATATACTGTTTTCCGATGTGTTATTAAATCTGATGTTTATGCAGAAATCGGCAATGTTATAATATAAGCTTTGTGTCATTTTAATCATTCGTTGCCAGAAGCATTATATTCTTCATCATAACCCATGTCAATAGATTTGAAACGGAAGTCATTTACGTTTATGTATCTCACGTCAAACTGGTTTCTTGATTTCTTGCCAATATATTTCTCCCTAAGTTTTACAAATTTCTTCTCTATCCCTTTCTTGTCGTTGGCAAACATTATGATGCAAGTACGATAAGGTGAATTTTGCTTTTCGCTTAAATAGTTCTTAAGTTGTAAGCTGTAGTTCTCTCTGCCTAATAGAAACTTTGATTTTGTGTCAATCCATACGCTGTCTACCTTTTGTATATCTGTGAAATATACAACAGAGTCTTTGAATGATGCGGATACGCCAAACATATATATTTCAGGAACCCTTTTTCCTTTACCATATGATGTGTATGGCGTAAATGCTGTTAACAGAATAATAACAATTATTGTAAGTCCTTTAAGTCTCATTGTAAATTTTGTTTATTGTCCTAAATATGCTTTTAAAATTTTATTTTTTGTACTTTTTCTTAATGTCCTGATGGCTTTCTCCTTTATCTGCCTTACGCGTTCCCGAGTGAGTCCGCTTTCTTGCGCAATCTCTTCTAAGGTCTTCTCGGGTTGGTTTATGCCATAGGACGCCTCAATTATTTGCCTCTCACGTGCTTTGAGTGTTGCCAGAACAATCCTGATTTCTGATAGGAGTGATTCCTTTATCAACTGCATGTCTGCTTGTGGAGCATTCTCATCAGTTATTATGTCGAGCAAACTGCTGTCTTCTTCTTGCGAGAAGGGTGCGTCAACTGATATGTGTTTGTCGTTACCAGAATTAAGAACTTCGTATATCTTTTCTTCGGGTAAGTTTGTCTGTTCTGCTAATTCGCTTGCAGATGGGGTCCTCTCATGTGCTTGCTCAAATTTGGCTGACTCTCTATGCAGTTTGCTTGCAGTTCCGAGTTTGTTAAATGGTAATTTTACAAGCCGGCTATGTTCTGCAATTGCCTGCAATATGCTCTGTCTTATCCACCATACAGCATATGATATGAATTTGAAGCCACGAGTGTCGTCAAATCTCTCGGCTGCTTTTATCAGACCGATGTTGCCTTCGTTTATTAAATCGGATAAGGAAAGACCATAGTTTTGATATTGTTTTGCAACAGATACAACAAACCGAAGATTTGCTTTGGTTAATTTATCTAATGCTTTACGGTCTCCTTCCCGTATTCTTTGTGCCAACTCAACTTCTTCATCTACAGTTAAAAGATTCTCGCGTGTTATCTCAGATAGATATTTCTCCAATGAATCACTATCGCGATTGGTTATGGATTTGTTGATTTTAAGTTGTCTCATGGAAGGTCAATCAATTAATTTGCAAAGGTATATTAATTTATTTTTATAACCAAATAAAAAGCATCTGATTTCATTACATTGCAAAGTAAATCCAATGTTAATGAAATCAGATTTTAATAAATTATATTATTCTTGTAAAGAAATGGCAAAATATGCTTTCTTGCCAGTTGGGTATATGCCTTGGATGTATAATACTGGCTCGTTGCTTGTTGAAGCCTCTTTTACAACTGTTTGCATATCGTCAACGGTTTTGATAAGCTGGTCGTTAATTTTTTGAATGATGAAACCTTTGCTTATGCCAGCCTCTTTAAGTCTGCCTGCATTCACTTTTGTTACTTCAATGCCATTGCCTATAGCAAGTTGTCTTTTCTTCTCGTCGGTTATTTCACGGAAGTTTGCTCCTAATACGTCTAAGTCAGCATGTTTTACAACATTGGTATTTCCCTGCTCGTTTTTGAGTGTTACAGTTTCTGTCTGCTTTTTCTTGTCATGTATATATGTGAGTGTTACTTTGTCGCCAGGGCGTTTTCTTGCAATGATTTCTTGCAATTCTGCCATCTTGGTTACTTTGTGATTGTCTATAGCTATAATGACATCGCCCTCTTTTATTCCTGCCTCAGCTGCTGCGCCACCATTAATGACAGAGGAAACATATATGCCGTCCATTGTGCCAAGGTCAATTTCATTGCCTTGCTCTTTTTCGCTGTCAATATATTTTTTAACGTCGCCGCCTTGAATTCCAATCATAGCACGTTGCACGGTACCGTATTTTTTCAAATCGTCAACCACTTTATTCATAATTGTTGTTGGTATGGCAAAACCATAACCACTATATGAACCAGTTTGCGAATATAACATTGCATTAATGCCAATAAGATGGCCGTTTGTGTTAACCAGCGCACCGCCAGAATTTCCTTGGTTTATAGCAGCATCTGTTTGTATAAATGATTCAACTCCATTTGCTCCAAGTGAACGGGCCTTTGCGCTTACAATTCCTGCAGTAACAGTGTTGTTAAGGCCTAGCGGATTGCCTACAGCCAACACCCATTCGCCTATGCGTATTTTATCAGAGTCTGCTATTGTTATTGCTGGAAGTTTTTTGCCGTCAATCTTAATTAGTGCTAGGTCTGTAGCCTTGTCTGTTCCAATTATTCTTGCCGAATATTCAGAGTTGTCATTAAGGGTAACTGTTAGTTCGTCAGCTCCTTCCACAACATGATTATTAGTAACAATATATCCATCAGATGATATGATAACACCAGAACCAGAAGCTGTACGTCTTGGAGTCTGAACCTGGCGTTTCTGTTTTCCGCTGTTGCCGCGTCCAAAGAATCCACCAAATGGGTCGAAGAAATCGCTGAATGGGTCTCTTTCAACCTCAACAGTTTTTATCTTACTGTTTTGAACATATTTAATATGTACCACTGATGGCAGTGCTTTCTCTGCTGCATAGGTTAAATCAACAGGTTGTGAGGCCGGTAATGTCACAGGCGCAGGAAGGGTAGATGATAATGCTGCGCTTTGAGCTGTAGAAGCATTAACTTTGTTGAATGCTGCCAATGAAAAAACTATGGCAGCGATACAAAATGTTGGTAGTAAATAACTTAAAATCTTTTTCATTTTAAAATATTTTATGTAGTTTAGTTGATGTTAATTATCACGTTTTTCTGTTGCAAATATAGACGCAATTTTTGTTAAAGAGTAAATTTGTCATGTTTATTTCTTTCATTTTAACAATTAGATTTTCCTTGTTAACTGCTGTTTACGAGATAAATGTGTTTTTTTACAATTGTTTAAAGTCTTTGTT